>ULWN01036013.1_pt1 | contig 9404 bp, 6 predicted proteins | sample 1960371 | NCBI WGS metagenome assembly ULWN01 (sample SAMEA4835813, study PRJEB28245) | human gut metagenome | biome: gut microbiome; material: fecal sample | place: Denmark | collected 2008 | reverse complement strand
GCCTCGGCGGGCAGCCGCAATGATACCGTAAAGCTGCTGCTGCTTAAGCTGCATCTCCCCGGCATGGTGACAATACTCTCCGCACTTAACCGACGGGGTACGGCGGGTACGGTGGGTACGGCGGGGGGCGCTTTCGAGAAAGCGTCCCCCACACCCCCCGCAAAGCTTTAAAACTGGGAACTTTTCTCGCAGCTGCATCGACCGTGGCATCAAGCAGCAGAAAAGTTTCGCCCGCCGACGCACTGACTAAAGCAGTAAGCAGATTAGAGTTTTCGTCCACCTTTTTTAAATGGGTGGCGCATAAAGGCGGAGCCTTTATGCCTGAGTTTGGAGCTTACGCTCCAAACATCACGGGGTCGGGGCAATGCCCTGAAAATCGGCGTTTCTTTTCCTTAGCTTTTGAACAACGCTTGCGTTGTTCGCTGCGCATTACTCGCACAAAGAAAAGTGGCTGAGGCTCTGATTAGATCATGTTCGTAGTGACAGCGTTCTTTTGGAGCTTTGGAACAACCCGCATTGTTCGTGCTAAGCGTTTCACATTACCGATACCCGAACAACGACCTTCAAAGAGGCAATGATCTATGATACCTAAAAAAATTCACTATTGCTGGTTCGGCGGCAATTCGCTGTCGTCCGAGGTGCGTGAATGCATTGCGAGCTGGCGGCGATTCTGCCCGGACTACGAAATAATCGAGTGGAACGAGAAAAATTTCGATGTTGACTGCATCCGTTACACTGCCGACGCGTACCGCGACCGCCGATGGGCATATGTCACCGACTATGCGCGGCTGAAGATAGTCTATGAGCAAGGCGGAATATATCTCGACACCGATGTTGAGCTGCTTAGACCGCTCGATCCGCTGCTTGAAAATAAGGTGTACTTCGGCATGCAGCGCGCCGGCGAGGTCGCGACCGGACTCGGCTTCGGTGCGGAGGCGGGCGCGGAGCTCCTGAGGCGGCTGATGGCGGGCTACGAGAGCCGTGCGTACTACGGTGCGGACGGCAGGGTGCTTGCGCAGACCTGCGTTGTGACCGACGGCGCGGTGTTTTCTGCGCTCGGACTGCGGGCGGAGGATACTGTTCAGCAGCTCGGCGAGGTCACGATCTATCCTGTCGAATATTTCAATCCAAAGGACTTTGAGACCGATGAGCTTACCCACCTGACCGAGCGAACCTACTCTATACATCACCATCACGCAACATGGCACACGCTCGGCGACCGAATGATGCGCAACAAGCGCCGCAGGCTGCTCAAGAAATACGGCGCGGAGGAGGCGAACGAGCGCTTCTGCCGCTGGTATCGCCGCCGCAGGCATATTATCGCGTTACAGCGGTGCGGCTTTTCGGGGATAATGCGGCATCTGCGCTGTCGGCTGCGCGGGCGAAAAGGCTCCGGATAATGCCGCCCGTTGCTGCGGGCGATTCTGTGTGCATATTCGGCTCGTGCGTAAATATTGCGCCGTATAGATGAATGCTCACCGTCGGGCGCGGACTCGCGCCGAATGCGGGTATTGACGGCATTCAAGCTCCGAACCGTGTTACTGTAATACCGAATCCCGAATCTCAATTTCCAAACTCTAAATTCAAAACCGAACCCTAATTACCGAGAGTGCTTCCGAAGCTAAGGAGATCTGAAATGACATCAAAGCTGAAAAAAATTCCGAGCTATCTCCGCGAGCTGCTGTTTATGCTGATATTCCGTCCGCTCGGAGCGATAGGCAGGCATATCTGTCCGAGCCTGCGCGGGCTGTGGCTGATATCCGAGCGCGGTACGGACGCGCGGGACAACGGCTATCGCTTCTATTCCTATCTTGTATCCGAGCATCCCGAGGTCAACGCTCGCTATGTCATTACTGCGGGCAGTCCCGACCGCCCGCTGATAGACAAGCTCGGCGGTGCGGTGAACTACCGCAGCCCGCGCCACTATATTATGTATTATGCCGCCGACGCGCTGATATCTACGCACGTTCAGCCCGCCGCGCCTGACAAGGTAATATATTTCCGTCTTGCGCAGCACGGTCTGCACGCGCGGGGACGTCAGGTCTATCTCAAGCACGGTATTATCAACAACGCCATGGACTGGCTGCATTACGGCAGTCTGTATATCGACCTTTTTGTCTGCGGGGCAAAGCCGGAATACGACCATGTTCGCTCGACCTTCGGCTTTCCCGAGGGGGTCGTTCGCTATCTCGGGCTCTGCCGCTACGACAGCCTCCAAGAACCCGGCAGCGGAGAGCGCATGATACTGCTGATGCCGACATGGCGCGGCTCCGGATACCCGTCGGGAGATGCGTTTTACGATACCGAGTACTGCCGCAGCTTCCGCTCGCTGCTCGCAAGTCCCGAGCTTGCGCGGCTGCTCGAGGAGAGCGACACACGCCTTGTTTTCTATCCGCATATCGAGATGCAGCGGTATATCGACTGCTTCCGCGCGGGCTCCGACCGTATTACGATCGCCGATGCCGGCAGCCACGATGTTCAGCAGCTGCTGCGCGACTGTGCGCTGCTGTTAACCGACTACTCGAGCGTATTTTTCGATGTCGCTTACCTCGGAAAACCGTTAATATACTATCAGTTTGACGAGGAGGAATTTCGCTCAATGCATTATAGGGCGGGTTACTTTGATTGCCGTCGCGACGGCTTCGGCCCCGTGTGCACCGATGAAGCACAGCTGCTCTCGGCGCTGCGCGGCTGCATAGGGAGCGGCATGATGCCGGACGAGGAATATAAGCAGCGCGCCGAGCTCTTCTTCCCGCTGCGCGATAGAAACAACTGCCGAAGGACCTATGAAGCCGTGCGCGAGATAACATCCGATGGGAGGTAAGCAATGGAGAATAACGAGATCGTCCGATCACTGAAATTCTACTGCGACGCGATATTCAAGTACGACTATGAAAAGGACAAGGTTTTTCTCTACTATGATTCAAATCGCCCCGAGTACGCAAACAACTGGTTTGATACCGAGCGGATAATCGAGCACTATACCTCAAGCTACGTGTTCGCGGCGGATGTTCATCAGGCGAGCGGCAATCTCAGCCGCGAGTCGCTGCGCTGCTTCTGCGAGGGGGAGGAATGCTGCCGCGCATTTGAGCATAAGGTAAGGACAAAATCAGGCGAAACGGCGTGGTATGAGGTCATCCTGCAGCGACAGGGTATGCGGAATGTACTCGTCTCCTGCCGCAATATCTTCACCGAGGTTCTCAATTCCTCGCTTAAGCGGGTGATGGACAGCATACTCGAAGATCTGCTCCTTATCGACACAGAGAGCGGCAGATACATGACCCACATCAACGGCATCGACCTGCACCCTGCCGCCGACGACGGCAATTATGACCGCCGCGTTGACCTTTTTGTCCGTGACTGCATCGCTGACAGCGAGGCGGAGGAGATCGCGCGAAAGCTGCGGCTCGGTTACGTCGTGGAGCAGCTCGCAAAAACGGATAGGTATACGCTGTGCGTTTCACTGCATGACGAATACGGCGCCGTATCGTACAAAAAGCTGATATATTCCTACATCGGAGACGACCGTTCCATTCTTGCGCTTGCGCGCTTCGATGTCAGCGATATCGTCAGCGAATACAAGCTGCAGCTGAAATATTACGAAAAAGTCTCTTTTCGCGACAGTCTGACCGGCGCATACAATCGCAAGCACTATGAGGAGCAGCTGAAACAGGCACGCTGCGACGGCGGCGTCGCCATCTTCGACCTTGACGACTTTAAGCTATGCAACGATATCTACGGTCACGCAGCGGGTGATGCGGTGCTCTCCTGCGTTTCGGGCGCGGTGCGCACCTGTCTGCATGAGGGCGAGAGGATGATACGCTACGGCGGTGATGAATTTGTGCTCCTGCTGCCCACGGTGCTCGACCGATCGCTGCTCACCTCCCGTCTCGATCAGATATGCGAGAAAGTCAGACAGCTGCGCCTCGATGAATATCCGAGTATCGAGCTGTCGATAAGCATGGGCGGAACGCTCGCGCAGAACGAGCCGCTTGAGGAGGCGCTTGTCCGCGCGGACCGCTACATGTACATTGCCAAAAGGCACAAGGGTATAGCGGTCACGAGCGAGACAGATGAGGAGCACGGCACACGTTCGGAATACGAGCGTCGGCATCAGCAGGTGCTTATAGTCGATGACTCGGAGCTTAACCGCGATATGCTGTCCTCAATACTCGGCGGCGATTACAGCATTCTGACCGCGAGAGGAGGTAAGGAGTGCCTTGATATGCTGCATGAGTACGGCACCGGTATATCGCTTATGCTGCTCGATATTATAATGCCGGGGTGCAGCGGCTTCGATGTTCTCGAGGACATGAACCGCAGCGGCACAATTTCGGATATTCCGGTAATAATGATATCGAGCGAGCATTCGGATGATGTGATGAACCGTGCCTATGAGCTCGGCATCTCCGACTATATCAGCCGACCGTTTGATTCACGCGTCATCTGTCGACGTGTGAATAACATCATCAAGATGAATATGAAGCAGCGGCGCCTGACCGAATTGCTCTCAACGCAGATGAAAAATCGCGAGCGCCGCGACAAGATGATCGTTGACATACTACGCCATATTGTCGAGTTTCGAAACGGCGAGGACGAATGGCATGTAGAAAATGTATCCAAAATAACCGAGCTGCTGCTCACAAGTCTTGTAAAGCGTACAAACAAATATCATCTCACCTGGGAGGAGCGCAGGACCATAACCCTTGCATCGTCTCTGCACGATATCGGAAAGATCGGCATCAGCGAGGATATACTCGGAAAGCACGGCAGACTGACTCCGGAGGAGCGCCGGATAATGCAGACGCATACCGTGCTCGGTGAGCAGATACTTAATTCGCTTGAGCGCTTCCGCGATGAGGAGCTTGTCAGAATAGCGGCGCAGGTCTGCCGCAGTCACCACGAGCGCTACGACGGCGGCGGTTATCCGGACGGCTTGGTCGGCGAGCAGATACCTATCTCCGCGCAGGTGGTATCGCTTGCGGATACATACGATGCACTGATCAGTGCGCGCCCGTACAGAGACGGACTCACGCATGATGAGGCGATACGCCGGATATGCAGCGGCGAGTGCGGGGTCTTTAATCCTTTGCTGCTCGGCTGCCTGCGTGATATCGAGGGCTGCCTAAGAGAAGCGCAATAAGCGCAGAGGCAGCGCAGTCGGCTGTGTTTTCGGCACAAGGGTCACCGGCAATGCCGGGCTCCGGCGCGAATAGAAGAATATGAACATCATAGGAAACCGACAGACAGATCGGTGCACAGCCGATTCGGAAAGAATACGGAAAACGGCGGGCGGACAGTCCCGCGCAGCGACCATGCGGTCGGGAAAGGTGAAGAAATGCAGGTTCGGGAATTTTATACAAAAATAGGTGGAGACGCCGCAAGCGTGCTGGACAGACTCGGAACGGAGGAGCTTGTCGTCCGGTTTGCACGGAAATTCCCCGCCGATACAAGCTATACTCAGCTGTGTGAGGCGATGGCTCAGGGAGATGCGGAAACGGCGTTCCGCGCCGCACATACACTCAAGGGGTTGTGCCTGAATCTCGGCTTTGAGTCGCTGTATAAGGTCGATGCGGCGCTTACCGAGGAACTGCGCGCGGGCAAGCTCGAGGAGGCTAAGACATCGCTGCCCGGAGTCAGAGAAAAATATGAGGAGCTTGTCGGACTTATCGCAGAGCTGTAAGCGGGAACGCGGGAGAAACGAGCGGGGGGAGACTTTCTCGAAAGTCTCCCCCCACGCCCCCTACCAAAGCTTTAAAACTGAGGGGATTTTTTTAAGGCGTGCGGACCGAGACGGCAGCGGAAATAGGTTTTGACGACCGTTGCCGCGCCGACGGAAGCGACATCGGAAGAAAAGCCGCCCCGCGCCGCTGTACGACCGAGACGGTAAGAATCAAAAATGCTCGGAGTGGGCGTTTTAACATCCACCTGAATCAAACGGAGCTGTTAAAAAACTCGTTTTTTAACAGCTCCGTTTTTCGTTTTATTTAGTTTACAGTTCAAGGGATTTTTCATTTAGCAATAATGTTCTGCATTGTAACCCTCCGCTCACTTAAAACTTACGGGTATTTTCCCCTGACTTTTAAGTATAGTATACCGCTGTTTTTGCAAAATATCAAGCGTTTACTTGAAACTTAGGTGCATTTGCACCCAAGTTTCAAGTATAACCGCATCATTTCTCGAATAATGCGGTCGCTTATCTTCACACTTATCACTTTTAATCTGCTGCCGGCTCAGTCCGTACGCAGCGGTGGGCGAAACCTTAAAACTTTCTGAGCCTTAGTCGGTGCGCGGCGGGTGAAACCTTTACTCGGCAATCGTCTCAGCCGTTCTGCCCGAGAAAGCCTCTCAGTTTTAAAGTTTTGAAAGGGGGGCGGGGGAAACTTTTTCAAAAGTTTCCCCCGCGCATCCCCGCGTCCCGCGACCCCGCGTTTCGCGCCGAGTCGGCGGGTCAATCATTGGAATCTACTTCCATTTCGGGGGGGGGTAGACCTTATACGGATGATCGCACGTTCGAGTGCTTCGAGGTTGACCGGCTTAGAGAGGTGGGCGTTCATTCCTGCGGCGATACTGCGCTGAACGTCGTCCGAAAAGGCGTTTGCGGTCATAGCGATGATCGGAACCGTTCTGCCATACGGATTCTTACTGCTGCGTATTGCGCGAGCTGCGTCGTAGCCGTTCATTTCCGGCATCTGAATATCCATCAGCACAAGGTCGCAGTTCTCGGGAGCTATCTCGTCGAATGCCTCTGCTATCGCTCGCCCGTTCGGATATATGCGGCAGACCGCGCCGGCAAGCTCGAGCATTGATTTGAGTATCTCTGCGTTCAGCTCGTTGTCCTCTGCGCAGATGAGCTTCATGCCGCGCAGCGCGGGATATTCCTCTGTGATGCCGCGCTTACCGTTGTCTGCTGCGGTGACCGCTGCCGAGGTGTTTTCGTCACGGCAGCCGTCGTCACTTATGTTGCTTTTGTCGCAAATGTCAACGCTGCGGTCGCTGTCGTCGGCATTGCTTTGGGCAGGCGGCAGAGGCGGTGTGTTTGTCTGTGCATCCGCAGGCGCGGAGTCACTCGCAACCGTCGAATTGGCTGTGGAAACTGTGGAAAGCGCCGCATCCGCCGTGCCGTCGTCGATACGGAGGCTGACTATGAACTCGAACATACTGCCTTTGCCCTCGTAGCTTTCTGCGCGGATAGCGCCGTTCATAGCCTCGACGAGGCTTTTTGCGATAGCCATTCCGAGCCCCGTGCCGGTTATCGGGTTTACGGTTGATGCCTCGGCGCGCGAGAATGGCTCGAATATGTGGCTGAGAAACTCCTTGCTCATGCCGACTCCGTTGTCTGTAACAGTGAAGCGGAAGCGTGCGTAGGCGCGGTTTTCGCGTTCGAGCTCCTCGATATTGAACTCTATTCTGCCGCCGTCAGGGGTATATTTTACCGCATTGGACAGGATATTTATCAGCACGCGTCGGAGCATCAGCTCATCGGCGAGCAGATGGGTATGCCGCAGATTTTCGGTGGTGATACGCAGCTCCTGACGGCGTTTCTCCGCCTGAGGACGGATCATCGTCTCTATTTGATTGATCTGATCGCGCAGATCCATAGGATGTATGTTAGAGCGGAGCTTGCCGTTTTCGAGCTTTGCCATATCAAGCAGGTCGGAGATAAGTCCGAGCATATGGCGGCTGGAGGACTGTATCTTGTGCGTGTAATCGAGGACGCGCTCAGGCGAATCGGCATTGTGCTCAAGCAGGTCGGCGAGACCGACGATGGCATTCATCGGTGTTCTTACGTCATGGCTGATATTCGCAAGGAAGTTGCTCTTGGCGCGGTTTGCGTTTTCTGCAGTATGCATTGCGCACTCGGCAGCTTTCTTTGCCTGTGAAAGCCGTTCGTTTGCTGCTGTCAGTGCGGCATTCATTTCCGCCTGAAGCTCTGTGCGCTGATGCTCTGCGGTCAGCTCCCGGCGGTGATGTACGCGGAGCAGCAGAGCGATCGATATCACAGACAGGATCAGCAGGACAGCCGCAAACACCGCAAGCGTTACAGCGGCGGCTTTGACTATCTGAACGGTGCTCTGCGCGACGTAGGGAGACGGGATAAGAAACAGCAGTGTCCAGTCGGTATAGTCAACGCGGCGCAGCGCGTAGTAGTACTCGGTGCCGTCAAGAACCGCATTGGATATGGCGATGCCGCGCTCGTCGAGCGCTTTCAGCGTCTCCTCGAACGAGCAGCCGTGCAGGTATTCCATTGATTCGAGTACGGCATATGCGCTGCAGCCCCGGAGCAGATCGGTGCTGCCCGAATTGAATATCTTATAACCGCTGCGGTCGAGCACGTAAACGCTGTTGCTTCCGTCATATGCGTCGCATGTGAAATACTGCGTATAGTGCTCCATTGCCTGAGATGTGCCGTAGTATATCAGCTCTATCTCCTCATCACCGTCCCGCAGAACGATAGGCTCGGACAGACGGAGCAGCAGATGCAAGCGAGAGCCGTTTCCGCACGGCGTGCCGTCAACGTAGCTGACATGAGACGGTGTTCCGGCAATGTAGCTCAGTCCGTTTTCGTTGCTGCTGATCCCGTCGGAGGTGTAATAGTGACCGGCGCTGTCGACGGCGACGATAGACATCTGCCGCTCATTCATCAGCGAGGTATTCTGCTGCGCGGAAATGAAGCTGTACAGCTCCTCGGGGCTCTGCGGCTGATTTATCTCGAGCAGATTCGACTGTATCCGTACCTCGAGCCAGCGCGTCTCGATGACATTGTCGAGATTGCGGAACAGCTGCCCGGTCACCGCGTCCATCTGATTGATGCGTTCGGTGTAGAGCGTTTCGTTAATATTGCTGCTGTAATAGCGGAAAAAGGCAAATATCGTACCCCCGAGTGCTGCTAAGAGCAGCCCGAGCGCAACAAGCATTTGAATTTTTGTCGCGTGTTCTTTCTTTTTCATTGACGGTCCTGCATTTCTTTCGGCATTTATATCCTCATTGTGCGAGCCTCCCGAACACCCGCCGCGATAATCTTGTTTCCTATATCATTTTATTATATCACATGTTTATGCAAATTGCAAGGAGGACGGCGCGCAGCGGCACGGGTAATGCATGCCGATGACGAATTTTGATTTTTTCGCCCGACGGCATGTATAAATAATAGAAAATATGATATAATACGGCATATTATACATGGAAATGGCGAAAAACAGCTCGGGTGCATTTTGCCCGCCCCTACATAACATATCTCGGCAGAGTGCTGCCGTATGCCGTTATGGGCATGCTCGTCTTTGCGTGATGACGCGGGGAGTACGCGCTGGGGAAACTTTTTCAAAAGTTTCCCCGGCCCCCTTTCAAAACTTTAAAACTGAGAGTCTTTTTCGAGACGCACGGACTAAAGCGGTATGCGGCAG
>ULWN01048007.1_pt1 | contig 9654 bp, 6 predicted proteins | sample 1960371 | NCBI WGS metagenome assembly ULWN01 (sample SAMEA4835813, study PRJEB28245) | human gut metagenome | biome: gut microbiome; material: fecal sample | place: Denmark | collected 2008 | reverse complement strand
CCCAAAAAATTTCTAATATTATATCATAAAATAAAATATATGTAAAATAATATTTAAAAACTTGATAAAAAACAATATTATGATAAAATATATTTAGGAGGTACACTATGGCAAAAACAATTACCAAAGTAATACGTGTAGATAACGAAACAAAAAAACTAATGAACAATTTTTATGAACCTATAAAAAGAGAAAAAACACCACCATATGCCATCTTTCAAGCAGATACAGGAGATACAATAGTAACTTTATACGAATCAGGAAAAGCTATGTTCCAAGGTGTATCAGCAGATATAGAATCAAGTATGTGGGAAAACATAAAAAATAATAAAGAAGACATTGAATACTTTACTGATGACATACCAAAGAAAGAAATAAAAAAGGAAGAAATAAATTTACCTCTTGATATATCTTCAGTAGGATCTGACGAAGTAGGAACAGGAGATTACTATGGACCAATAGTAGTAACAGCATCCTTTGTAAGCAAAGATAACATACCATTCTTAACCGAACTAGGAGTAAAAGATTCCAAGAAACTATCGGATGAACAAATACTAAAAATAGTACCAAAGATAATAAAAAAAATACCATATAAAACAATAATGTTATCAAACAAAGAATATAACGAAAAATATGGCAAAGATATGAACATGAATAAAATAAAAGCCATTCTTCATAATAAAGCATTATCCGAAATGATAAAAGATAACAATTATGATTATATAGTAGTAGATCAGTTTGAACCAGAAAAAAGTTATTATAACCATCTAAGCGATATTCCTAACCCATTAAAAGGAATAACTTTTATAACCAAAGCCGAAGATAAATGTCTATCTGTTGCCGTATCCTCATTAATAAGCAGATATATCTTTATCAAAGAAATAGATAAATTAGGAGATAAATATGGAATATTTCTTCCTAAAGGAGCCAATTATTATGTTGAAGATGTTGGTATAAAACTAGTAGAAAAATATGGTAAAGATGTTCTAAAAAATATAGCCAAATTAAACTTTTCTAATACCGAAAGAATCTTAAAAGAAATAGAAAAAAAATAGCCACCGCTATTTTTTTTATTTACTAACTTTTTCAAATTGAGAATTATATAAATTAGCATAAAAACCATTCTTTTTCATTAAAGTATTATGATTACCTTGTTCAATAATATTACCATCTTTCATAACAAGAATTAAATCAGCATTCTTAATTGTTGATAACCTATGAGCAATAATAAATGATGTACGATTTTCCATAAGTTTATCCATTGCTTTCTGAACCAATTCTTCAGTTCTCGTATCTACGTTACTAGTAGCTTCATCAAGTATTAAGAATGGACTATCACTAATCATACCTCTAGCAATAGTAAGAAGCTGTCTTTGACCAGAAGATACCGAATCATTATCAGATATAACACTATCATAACCATCAGGTAAAGTCTTAATAAAATGATCAACGCCAACAATCTTACATACTTCCTCTACCTTTTTATCACTTACATGCTTCTGATTATAAATAATATTCTCTTTAACAGTACCATTAAACAACCAAGTATCTTGAAGAACCATAGTAAACAAATCATGAACATTACTTCTCTTTATATCACGAATAGAAGTACCATCAATAAGTATATCACCATCATTAATATCATAAAATTTCATAAGCAAATTAACCATTGTCGTTTTACCTGCTCCAGTAGGACCAACAATAGCAACCTTTTGACCAGCTTTAACCTTTGCTGTAAAATCATTTATAATAACCTTATCATCATCATAACCAAATTTAACATTTTTAAATTCAATATTACCCTTAACTTTATTTTTATCTAACTTCTTAGTAATATTATCTTCACTACTCATTTCTTCATCTTCAAGTAAACCAAATATTCTTTCACCAGCTGCAGCGGTAGTTTGAAGCGAAGTCATAGCTTGAGCTATTTGTGATAAAGGATTAGTAAACAATCTAACATACATAATAAATGCCACTATTGTACCAAAAGATATCATATCCTTACTTACAAGTAATGCCCCTACTACACATACAGCAACATAACTAAAGTTACCAATAAAACTCATAATAGGTTGCATAAGTCCAGATAAAAATTGACTCTTCCTATTACAATCATATAATTTATCATTTAACTTATCAAACTCCAAAGTAGTTTCTTCCTTAGCATTACAAGTTTTAACAACATTAAGGCCACTATAAATTTCCTCTATATATCCATTCAAATTACCAAGCTCAGTTTGTCTTCTAGTAAAATACTTCTGTGATTTACCAAGTATAATAAACATAAGCACAAAACCAATTAAACTAGATAAAATAGCCGTAATAGCCATAATATAATTAGTAACAAACATCATAATAATAGAACCAATAAATAAAGTACTAGCAGAAACCAAAGTAGATAAACTATTATTAAGTGACTGAGCAATAGTATCTACATCATTAGTAACCCTAGATAAAATATCTCCAGATAAATTATGATCAAAAAACTTAAGTGGTAATCTATTTATCTTTTCTGATATACTAGTTCTAAGTCTTTTAGCATAACCATTAGCCACTTTAATCATAGATAAACCTTCAATATAACTAAATATTGCACTAATAATATATAAACAAGCAAGTAAAATAGCAATATCTTTAATTTTATTCATATTCATCTTAGGACCAATAACCTTTTGAATACTACTAGGAACATTCTCCATAACCTTATACATTTCATTAACCGAAGATGTATCACTACCAGCCATTTTAACAATAAAATCTATCTTATCATCAGTACTAATTTCCACTCCATCTATATTAGTACTAGGAAACAAAGCCCTTTTAATACTATCTGGTAATTTATTAATACCAGCATAATTCTTATTATTAACATCAATATCATGAAAAGCCAAAATAGCATTAATTTTATCCTCTTTACTAATATAAATATCATTATAAGTACTATCAGAAACAATAATATCAAGTACACTACTAGGAAGCTTACTAAAATACATAATAGCATTATCCCTATCATCACTAATTTTCTTAATAGTATCATTAAATAAATACTTATCATCATTACTAATATTAGAAGTATTAACTCTATAAATAGTATTCTCATCTAAATTAATACCCAAAATACTACCAATTTCACTAACATTAGAAGTAAGATCATTTTCTAATTCTTTCATATTAGTAGTATTAATCGTAATACCACGAGATATCTCATCAGTCAAATCAGATAACTTATTAGGAGCCACTAAAGACAGTATAGAAGACAAAGCAGCAAGTATAACAGCTACAAATATAAGTATCTTAAAACTACTTAAACTCTTCATAAGTTTCTTTATAGAAAGAACAAAGTTTTCTGGTTTTTCATTTATTCTCATAGGGCCATGACCTCTAGAAGAATTATTTCTATTTTTATCATTACTAGACATTTTCTAATTCCTCCTTTGACACCTGTGATAAAGCAATTTCTTTATAAACTTTACATTTTTTCATAAGTTCATTATGTGTTCCAACACCAACACATTTACCATTATCAAGTACAACAATCTTATCAGCATTAAGTATTGTACCAATTCTTTGCGCCACTATCATAACCGTAGCATCTTTAGTATATTCTCTAAGTTCACGTCTTAAAGTACTATCTGTCTTATAGTCAAGAGCACTAAAAGAATCATCAAATATATATATTTCCGGATTTCTAGCAATAGTTCTTGCAATAGATAACCTTTGCTTTTGTCCACCACTAATATTAGTACCTCCTTGAGCTATATGCGATTTTTCCCCATCTTCTAATTTAGATACAAACTCACTAGCCTGTGATACTCTAAGTGCATCAGCAATTTTTTTATTAGAAGGTTTACCATCAATATTCTTACCAAAAGAAACATTAGATAAAATATCTCCTGAAAACAAAGTAGCCTTCTGTGGTACATAACCAATAATATTATTCAAATATTCAAAACTATAATCACGTACATCAATACCATTAATAAGTATCTCCCCACTAGTAGCATCATAAAATCTAGGTATCAAATTAATAAGCGTACTCTTACCACTACCAGTAGAACCAATAAAGGCAATAGTCTCACCCTTATTAACCTTAAATGATATATCTTCAAGTACATATTCATCAGCATCAGGATACTTAAATGAAACATTCTTAAATTCAACACATCCTTTAATATCACTATTATTCATAGTAACATTTCCTTCCTTAACACTAATAGGAGTATCAAGTACTTCATTAATCCTTTTAGCAGATACACTAGCTCTCGGTAACATCATAAAGATCATTGCAAGCATTAAGAATGACATAATAACTTGCATAGCATATGAAGAAAAGACAATCATATTACCGAACAAAACAATCTTATCTCCCATATTAGCTTCATTAATAAGTATAGCCCCTATAAAGTATATACCCAAAGTCAAAAAGTACATAACCAAATACATAACAGGACTCAAAAAGTTAAAAGCCTTTTGATTAAATACTTGCTGATTAGTAAGCGTATTATTAACATTTTCAAACTTATCTTCTTGATATTTTTCAGCATTAAATGCTCTAACAACCCTAATACCAGATAAATTTTCTCTCATAACCATATTAATCTTATCCATAAGTTCCTGTACTATTTTAAACTTAGGCATAACAATCATCATAATAATCCCAATAGTAATAAGCAAAACCAAAACAGCAACACCAGTAAGTATACTCCACTCTATATTCTTATTAAGAATCTTAGTAACAGCCCAAACAGCAGTAATAGGAGCCTTAATCATTAAAGTAAGTCCCATTGCAATAAGAAACTCAATCTGTGTAATATCATTAGTAGTCCTAGTAATAAGACTACTAGGAGAAAACTTCTTAATCTCAAATGTACTAATATCTTCTACCTTTCTAAATAACTTACCTCTAGTACGATAAGAGAAAGAAGCCGCTATCGTAGAAGTAAAATACCCAACAATAAAAGCAGATACCAAACTACCAAAAGCACACAAAAGCATATAACTGCCTTCTCTTAATATATCATTAATTGAAGCACCACGAGTTTGTACAAGTTGTGTAATATTTGACATATAATCAGGCATTTTAAGTTCTAACCATACCTGAAAAACAATAAGTCCAATAGATATAAATACATATATATAATCTCTTTTATTTAAATTCTTAAGTAATTTTAACATATAAACCTCCATATATACTATGATAAAAATATACAATCGTTAAAATTATAACATTCCCATATATCAATGTCAATTAAAAAACATAATTTCCCACAAAAGAAAAAGTAGTTAAACTACCCTTCCATATACATTAAGACCATCTACTCTTTCAATCTTAACATTAACAATACTATTATTTTCTATATTATCATTATCATCTATAATAACCGGTATAAAATTAGAAGTATGAACCACTACTAAACCATTATTATGTCTTTCAACTACCCCATCATATACCTTACCAATTTTACTCTTATAATATTCATTTTCATATTCATTAGATAATTCAATAACCTCATGAACTCTTTTTTTCTTAATATCTCCTGAAATATGACCATCCATCTTATCCGCTACAGTACCACGCCTTCTAGAATAAGGAAAAGTATGAATCTTAGTAAAGTGAATCTTCTTCAAAGTATCCATAGTCTCTTCAAAATCATCATCTGTTTCATTAGGAAAACCAACAATCAAATCAGTAGTTAAAGAAATATCCTCTATTTCCCTAAGTTTATCAATCATCTTCATAAACTCTTCTTTATTATATCTTCTATTCATAAGTTTAAGTATCTTATTACTACCAGATTGAAGTGGTACATGTAAATGTCTAGCCATAATTTTATTATTCTTATAAAGTTCTATAATCTCTGGAGTAACCTCATTAATTTCAATAGAAGATAATCTAATACGATAAATATTAGGTATTTTAACAAGTTCACATAAAAGTTCATAAAGACTACTATTAATATCAATACCATATCTTCCAGTATGAATACCAGTAAGAACTATCTCTTTGTAGCCGTCTTTTACAAGTCTACTTACTTCCTCTATAACATCTTCTTTATTCTTACTTCTAACTCTACCTCTAGTATAAGGAATAATACAATAAGAACAAAAAGCATTACAACCATCTTGTATTTTAACAAAAGCCCTAGTATGATTATCAAAATGACTAATTTCCATTTTCTCAAATTCAACACTACTTAAATCATATATAATCTTCTTACTTTCCCTATCTCTAATAAAATCATTCAAAATCTCCACTATCTTTGATTTATCCTTATTACCAAGAATAATATCAGCTTCTATATCATCACTGCTAACCTGACTATAACATCCCATAACAACAATAATAGCTTCACTATTATTCTTTTTAGCCCTATTAATCATCTTTCTTGACTTCTTATCACTCTCATTAGTAACAGAACAAGTATTAATAATATAAATATCCGCTTTATCTTCAAAAGGAACTATTTCATATCCACCCTTTTTAAGTAAATCAGTTGCAACTTCAGATTCATAAATATTAACCTTACATCCCAAACTACATATTCCAACTTTCATCTCATTTCCCTCTTTCTCTAGTATTCTATCACAATATCCAAAATAAAGAAAGAATATTCTTAAAATATTCCCTCTATTATTCCATCCTTAATATCAATTCTCTCAGAATTAGGATTCTTAGGAAGACCAGGCATAGTCATTATCTTACCAGTCAAAGCCACTATAAACTCTGCTCCTGCTTTTAATATAACCTCTTTAACATGAATATCATATTCATTATCACCAGTCAAATTATTAGGATCATCTGATAAAGAATACTGTGTCTTAGCAATACATATAGGCAAATTACCATGACCATTATCTTCCAAATTCTTAATTTCTTCTAATGCTTTATTATCATAAATAACATCAGAAGCCCCATATATCTTATTAGCAACCTTAAATATCTTAGTTTTAATATCATCATTAATATCATAAGAATAACTAAAATTATTCTTCTTATTAGCTTCTGCCATAACCTTTTCAGCAAGAAGAAGAGAACCATCACTACCATCCCTAAATCCAGTAGTAAGAGCATAACTAACATTCTTCTCATCTAATTTCTTAGATAAATAACTAATTTCCTTATCCGTATCACTATCAAATCTATTAATAGCCACTACTACATTAAGTCCATAAACATTACGAAGATTATCTATATGTTTATATAAATTCTTCATACCAATATCCAAGTAATGAATATCTTCTTTAGTAATATCATTCTTATCCATACCACCATGATACTTTAAAGATCTAATAGTAGCAACAAGTACCACTGCATCAGGATTTAAATCATTCATTCTACACTTAATATCTAAGAACTTCTCTGCTCCTAAATCAGCACCAAATCCTGCCTCAGTAACAGTATAATCACCAAGTTTCATAGCCGTATTAGTAGCAATAACACTATTACATCCATGAGCAATATTAGCAAAAGGACCACCATGTATAATAGCAGGATTACCTTCAAGAGTTTGTACCAAATTAGGTAAAATAGCATCATGAAGAAGTACTGCCATAGCTCCTTCTGCTTTTAAATCTCTCGCCGTTACTTCCTTACCATCTTTATTATAACCAATAACAATATTACCAAGCCTTCTCTTCAAATCATCAATATTCCTGCTCAAACATAAAATAGCCATAATCTCACTAGCAGCAGTAATATCAAATCCATCAACCCTAGGAACAATCCTACTTTCACCAGATAAACCAGTATTAATAACCCTAAGTTGTCTATCATTCAAATCCAAACATCTCTTAAAAGTAACCTTATCAATACCAAGTTCATTACCAAAATAAATATGATTATCAATAAGAGAACATAACAAGTTATTAGCACTAGTAATAGCATGAAAATCACCATTAAAATGAAGATTAATATCCTCCATAGGAATAACTTGAGCATACCCTCCTCCAGCAGCTCCCCCTTTAATACCAAATACCGGACCTAAAGAAGGTTCACGAAGAGCAAGAATGCTCTTTTTACCAAGTTTATTAAGAGCATCAGACAAAGATATTGATACCGTAGTTTTTCCTTCCCCCATTGGAGTAGGATTAATTGCAGTAACCAAAATAAGTTTACTCTTAATCTTCTTATCACAAATATCATCTATAGATATCTTAGCCTTATATTTGCCATAAGGTATAATATAATCACAAATACCAATCTTTTTAGCAACATCCATAATGTTCATAGGATTAACACTTCTAGCTATCTCAATATCACTTTTCATATTATCTATCCTCCATAACCAAATGATTAACAATATTCTTAAGTTTCATACCATTAGAAGCCTTAAATAAGACAACATCTCCATCTCTTAACATATCATCAAAAAATTCATAACTCTCACTCTCATTATTAAAATGATACCTATTATCAAAACCTTTATCTTCTAAAAACTTATCCGTATACTTAGTATTGTCTCCTATAGTAACAATAATATCAAGATTGCTTTTAAATAACTCTTCACCAATCTTAGTATGAATCTCCTCATTATAATCCCCAACTTCTAAAACATCACCAATAACCGCTATACGTCTCTTCGCTTCTTTATTTTTAAGAATCTCCAAAGAAGAACGAATAGAATCAAGAGAAGCATTATAAGTATCATCAATAAGTATAGCTCTGCATCTAGCCTTCTTAAATTCAAGCCTATTACCAGTAAGTTTAAAATTCTTAATACCATTCCTAATATTATCTACATCTATATCACATAAACTACCAACACTATAAGCCACTAAAGAATTATATATAAAAGCAGTATTACCAATATCACATTCCATATCATTACCATTAATCTTAAATCTAGTTAAATCATCACTAATATCACTAGCTTTATAATCACTATCATTATCTATACCAATAGTAACAATATCATTAAGAGATTCAATATATTTAATATTATTACGTATAATATCATTATCATTATTAATAATAAGTGGTCCATTAAGTCCCTCTATTATCTCCAATTTAGCTTTCAATATATTTTCTCTTGAACCAAGAATACCAATATGAGCAGTACCAATATTAGTAATAACCCCAATAGTAGGACGAACAATATCAGTAAGATAAGAAATCTCACCAAGATGATTCATTCCCATTTCAATAACCATAACATCTTCATCTTTATATCTAAGTATTGTAAAAGGAAGACCAATATTATTATTATTATTACCCTCAGTTTTAAGAACCTTATATTTAGTACTAAGAACACTAGCCACCATATCCTTAGTAGAAGTTTTACCAACACTACCAGTAATAGCCACAACAGGAATATTAAGTAAACTTCTCTTATACTTAGCAAGCTTACCTATACATTCCAAAGTATTATCCACTAAAATAATAGTCTTATCACCATATCTATCAGTATCAACTAAAGTAGTATTATCAAGTATACAAGCCTTAGCCCCTTTATCAAAAGCATCAGCATAAAAATTATTACCATCAAAAGACTCACCTTTAATACCAACATAAATATCACCATTCTTAATAATTCTCGTATCCTTACAAAAATTATCAAGTATCATATTCTCATCTCCACAAAGAAGCTTACCATTAAAACGAGAAATAATATCACTTACATATAACATATAAATACCTCCATTAAATTATAT
>ULWN01042286.1_pt1 | contig 9659 bp, 8 predicted proteins | sample 1960371 | NCBI WGS metagenome assembly ULWN01 (sample SAMEA4835813, study PRJEB28245) | human gut metagenome | biome: gut microbiome; material: fecal sample | place: Denmark | collected 2008 | reverse complement strand
TTGATTTGACTGATTTATTTTTGATGGATGTTAAACACATTGATCCAGATAAATGTAAAGATTTAGTTGGATTTTCTAATGAAAGAGAGCTTGCTTTTATTAGGTATTTAAGTGATATTGGTAAACCTATGTGGATTAGACAAGTTTTAGTCCCTGGTTTTACTGATGATGAGAATGATTTGATTAAATTAAGAGATTTTATTGGCTCTTTGAAGTCTGTTCAAAAAGTTGAGTTTTTGCCTTATCATACTATGGGCAAATATAAATGGCTTGAGTATGGTGATAAGTATGAGTTGGAAGGCGTACGTGAAGCTAATGATGAGGATATTGAAAGAGCTAAGAGGATTGTTTTGGGACCATAGGAGTCGGTTATTTTTGGTCCCAATGAAAAGATTGTTTCTTTTTTCATTGGGACCGTTTCTTTTGGCAAAAAAATAAATAGAATGTTGTTTTATTTTTACAACATTCTATTTTTTATGATATTTTAAATTTTTCTATTATTGGTTTTAATAATTCTGATACTTCAACTTCCAATGCAACCGAAAGAGCACATATTTCGTAATCTCTTACTGTTCTTTGATTATTTTCTATTCTATGTAGACAGGTTACTGGTATATTTATTCCTAGTAACAGTAATTTTGATGAAAGTTTTTCGAGCGAATACCCTTTTTCTATACGTTTTTGTTTTATTATCGGACCTACTAAGTTTAAGTTGTTTTCATATTTACCAGCGTTTTTCATTATTTTAACTCCTATCTTTTTTATTTATTATTATATATTTTTCAGCGAAATTTTTATTGACACTGGTGTGAATAAATGATAATATTATAATGTACTATGAATAAATTTGTATTTATAGAAAAAATATTACAAAGGAGATAATTTAATGGAGAATTACAATTTTAATAGAAAAAATAATGGTATTACTTTAATTGCATTGGTTGTGAGTATTATTGTTTTGTTGATTTTAGCAGGAATTAGTATTAGTATGCTTAGTGGTGAAAATGGGATTTTGAATAGAGCTACTGAGGCTAAAGAAAAAACTGCCTTAGCACAAGATACAGAAAACAAAACTTTAGACATTTATGAAAATTACATTAATGATTATACTTCCAGATTACCAAAAACAAGTACAACACAACCATATTTACCAGATAGTTCCTTCAAATATATTTACGGTAATCTAAATTCAGGATTAGTAATACAAGACAGTAATCAGAATGAATATGTATGGGTAGAAGTTCCAAAAAATATATATTCAGATAATAATTATAATGAAAACGGAATACCTAATTCATCGACAGATTTTGAAAATATACAAAAATGCTTGAAATCATACACAAGGGATTATGCTTCATCAGAATATAATGATTCTAATACTAATTATATCTCACTTTACAATAGTATGTTAAAAAGCATATATGAAAATGGTGGATTTTGGATTGGTAGATATGAAGCCAGTACTCCTAACAATAAGCTAAAAACTTCTCATTCAAAAATTCAAAACACAGATAAAGCTATTATTAAACAAAACGTGTTTCCATACAATAATTTAACTAGAGATGAAGCACAAATTCTTGCAACTAGAATGAATTATAAAAATTCAACAAGCAGTCTTCTCTTCGGTATTCAATGGGATTTAACATTAAAATTTATTGAAGAAAAAACTGTCAAAAATGCAAATTCGACTGATCAAGAAACTGTAAGATCTACAATAAAAAATGCTTTAACACAAAAGGGAAAAGAATTGGGAAATTATTATGATAATTTATGGAATATCACCAACCAACAGGCAAAATACTTTATGCACTCAGAGAAAGAATTAGGTAATTGTCCCAAATCCAAAAATTCAATAGGTGCTATTTTATTAACTACTGGTGCTGATGAGAGTTTTTCACTAATGAATATATACGACTTAGCAGGAAATGTATATGAATGGACATTAGAATTTTATACTGATGATAGACCCTGTTTAGGTAGAGGTGGCTATTTTTATGGTTATAGTTCATCTTGTCCAGCTAATTTTCGTAATAATACAGAGCTTACTTATTCTAGTAGTTTTTTCGGATTTCGTATCTGCATTTGGAAATAGTTCTCGCAAAAATACAACCATAAAATAAGCTATCTTACAACCAAGATAGCTTATTTATGCATCTTCTCTAATTCTTTGCAATCTCTCTCATCCAAATTACTAAGTCCAAACTCCAACAAAGAAATTACAATCCTATTAAAAGACAAATTTTTAAGATTTGCAAGATTTTGTACATCATCTACTATATTTTCTGGTAATCTCAAAGTTTTACTAACTCCGCTATGATTTTGTGGTATTCTTAATTTGTTCATATTTGCAACCTCCTTGCAAGTATTCTATAATAAAAGGCTTTGCAAATATGCACCGAATTTCAGTTGCACTATCATTTAATCAAATCCAACTCAAACCAAAACTCAACACCACCAGCAACATTTCTAACACCATAGCTGTTGCCATAATTATTCATAATCGCTTTAACCAAAGAAAGACCTATACCACTACCTCCTTTGTCACGATTACGAGATTCATCTGCTTTATAAAATCTATTCCAAATACGAACCATATCATCCTTAGAAAATTCCTCAAATGTATTAAATACTTTAATTCTTACCTTATTAGTATCCTCTAGAATTTCATTTTCAATTCTAACAACTTTTTCGCCATTAATCTCAATCGAATATTTAATAGCATTTGTAATATAGTTTGTTAAAACCTGGTCAATATAGAAATCATCAGCATAAACCATAATTTCTTTAGACAAATCAATATTTTTTTCTAATTTCACATTTTCTTTTTCCATCATAACAACAGATTTTCTTAAAATTTCATTTTCTAATTCAACAATATTAAACTCCTTATTATTAAACTCCATTTTACCATATTCAAGTTTCATAAGTTCTAATAATCTTTTAACCAATCTATCCATTTTACTTGCTTCATCTTGAATTACTTCAGCATAAAATTTTCTAGATTCTTCATCGCTGTTTACATTTTCAATCAATCCCTCACTATAGCCTTGAATTAATGCAATTGGCGTCTTTAGCTCGTGTGAAACATCAGATATAAAGCTTTTTCTCATTTCGTCAATTTGAGACTTTTCCTCTATATCCCTTTCAAGCTGGGTATTATTATTTTGCAATTGTCTAATTGTTTCTTCTAGTGTAGTTGATAATTTATTTATGCTGTTTCCTAGCATATCAACCTCATCATTTGCATAAGATGATTTATATTTTTGACTAAAATCTAAGTTTGCCATCTTTTTAGCAATCTGATTAAGTTCTACAATAGGCTCACTAAATCTTCTTGATACAACAGACAAAACAGTTCCACCAATTATTATGACAAATATTGCAATTATAGATAAAAACTCATTTGATATTTTTACACTTTCATCAATAGATGTAACAGGCATTCTTATATATAAATGATATGAATTGTCCAAATTTGCAACCAGCATTATGTAATTTATCTTTGTTTTGCTATCACTATATTTACTAATTGTGTATTTTTCGTTTCTTTCTAATACATCAGATTGATTTTTTTCTTCTCTTAAAATTGATATAATCATTTCCCCTATTGCAGAGTAAAAGTCTTTGTTTGAGCTGTAAATACTTACATTTTCATCACTTCTTATCAATATATCAAAATTATTATTTATCGCAATTTTGTCTAATTCGTCTGATAAATTTTTTTGACTTGAATCATCATTATAATATTCATTTATAGTTTGATAAACATTTTCTAATTGCTTTTCTTTATTGTATTCGTAAAATTTTCTTAGTACAAAATTGTTAAGTAAAATAAGTGATATAATTATTGCAATAACAATAATACACAAGGATAAAAATAGCTTGGTTCTTATTGATTTAAAAATTCCTATTTCGTTTTTCATAATTAGATTCCCTTCTTAACTGCATATTTTTATATTTTGGCATTCATGCTAAAATTTAAAGTTGAGACAAGTTATGCTTAATCCCAACTTCGTTTAAATTTATTTAATTTCGAATTTATATCCTACTCCTCTAATTGTTTCAATATATTTCCCTTTTTTACCCAATTTATGTCTAATTTTTTTTATATGGCTATCTATTGTTCTAGAATCCCCATAATAGTCGTAATTCCAGACATTGTTTAATATTTTGTCTCTTGATAGTGCTATTTTTTCATTATCAAGTAGATATTTTAAAAGTTCATATTCTCTTAAACTTAAGTCAACAGGCTTTCCATCAACAGTTACAGTTCTTCCTTGGTCGTCAATTACTATACCATCATAATCTCTAACCTTTTCTTTGTCGCCACCTATTCTTTTTAAAATTGCTTCTATTCTTGCGACAAGTATTTTAGGACTAAATGGCTTAGAAATATATTCATCAACCCCAAGTTCAAATCCAAATAATTCGTCTTGTTCTTCGCCTCTTGCTGTAAGCATTATTACAGGAACCTTAGATTCGCTTCTTATTTTTCTTAAAACAGACCATCCATCTAGTTTCGGCATCATAACATCTAATAATATTAAACTTATCTTGTTTTTGTTTTCTTCAAATACCTCAATTGCCTCTTCTCCATCGCCTGCTTCTAGTGTTTTGTAATCATTTTTAGTTAAAAAATCTTTTATTAATTTTCTCATTCTTGCTTCATCATCTACAATTAAAATAGTAGTATTTTCCATTTGTAAGCATCCTCCTTATTTTGATAGCTTTTTTTATTATACATTATCTTTGTGATGATTTTATGAATTTTTTATGTAGATTTATTTTTTTATTACTATTGTTTTTGTGTCATAAGCTAAACCTACTTTTTCTTTGTTTAATATTGTAACAATATTTCGATTTACTCCATCTTTTAGTTCTAGGAATTCATTATAATCTGTTACATCAAAGTAGAAATATACAGAAATTCTAAAACTACTTTCTGCTATTTCTGTAAAATATATACTTATTGTGTCTTTTATTATATTTCCATTTTTCATTAAATCTTCATATATTCTTTGTTTTAATTCAACAATTTTCTCAGGCTTTGTATCTTCTACAATATCAAGATTTAATACATATCTTCTACGTCTCATTTTACTAAAATTTTCTATTGATGCAGATGCTATTACTGAATTTGGTATTTGAAGTACAGAATCATCTAACTGTCTTATTCTAGTACTTCTTAATGTCATATCCTCAACTGTTCCTTGGTAATTTTGGACTTTTATGTAATCTCCAACTTTAAATGGTTTATCCGCAAATATTATAAATCCACCAAGCAAACTTTTAACTGTATCTTGTGCAGCCAATGTTAATACAACAGTTCCAAGTCCTAGTCCTGTTATTAATCCACTTAGATCATATCCAATTTCATAGAATACTAAAAATGTTGCAACTATATATATTCCAACTCTTATAAGTCTTATCATCATTTTTGTTGATGCATCATTTATCTCTTTTTCACTTTTATCTCTTATTGCTTTTATAAATCTTGATTTTTTAGTCATACTATTTGCTAAACTGTTTGCAATTGTAATTGTTACTATTACTTTATATATTTTGTTGGCCATAAGCATAAAATTATCTGATAATTCGAATGTTGGTCTTACAAATAAAATTGCTACATATATTCCTGTTACCCTAAAAAATGCTTTTAGTGGCATATAAAATGGATTGTTTTTTATTTGTTTCTTACTTTTGTTAAAATTGAATAGTTTTAAAATTACATAAGAAAATAATGGGCTAAATATATCTAAAACTGCTAGGATTATTATTGCTATAATTAAGTCCATTAGTGTTTCAGCGTTTAAGTTTTTTATTATTTCTAGTATTGTGTTCATATTTTCCTCCTTTTGACACATTTGGACCGGTTCTTTTTGTGCCAGTGACACAACGAAAAACAGCGCGACCCATTGGGACCGGTTTTTTTTGGGTCCGTCTTTAATTAATAAAATAATTTTACTAAAATGGACCCAAAAAGAACCGGTCCCAATGGGTCCTCTTCTCACTATGTCATATAATCTTTTAACTTCTTACTTCTACTTGGATGTCTTAATTTTCTTAATGCTTTTGCCTCTATTTGACGTATTCTTTCTCTTGTTACGTCAAATTCTTTTCCAACTTCTTCTAGAGTTCTAGCTTTTCCATCATCTAGACCAAATCTTAGTCTTAAAACTTTAGCTTCTCTAGGAGTAAGTGTTTGCATTACTTCTGCAAGTTGCTCTTTAAGAAGTGTATATGCTGCTGCATCCTGTGGTGCAGGTGAGTCCTCGTCTTGAATGAAATCTCCTAAGTGACTATCATCTTCTTCACCAATTGGTGTTTCAAGTGATACTGGATCTTGCGCTATTTTTTGAATTTCCATTACTTTGTCAATTGGCATTTCAAGTTCTTTTGAAAGCTCTTCTGGGCTTGGCTCTCTTCCTAGTTTTTGTAATAAATGTCTTGATGTTCTTATTAATTTATTTATTGTTTCAACCATGTGAACTGGTATTCTTATTGTTCTTGCTTGGTCAGCTATTGCTCTTGTTATAGATTGTCTAATCCACCAAGTTGCATAAGTACTGAATTTGAATCCTTTTGTATAATCAAATTTTTCTACTGCTTTTATTAATCCCATATTTCCTTCTTGGATTAAATCTAAAAATAGCATTCCTCTTCCAACATATTTTTTAGCTATACTTACAACCAATCTTAAGTTTGCTTCTGCAAGCTCTTGCTTTGCATCTTCATCTCCATCTAAAATTCTTTTTGCTAAATCTAATTCTTGGTCATAAGTTAATAGTTTTATTCTACCAATTTCACGTAAATACATTCTAACTGGGTCATCTACATTTATTCCCTCAAATGTATCATCTTGTGTTACTTCATCTAATTTTAAATTTTCAACTTCTTTTAAATCTTCCTCATTTGGTTCATCATCAAAGTCATCTTTTAAAACATCTACTCCTAATTCTTCCATTACATCAAATACTTTTTCTATTTGATCTTGATTTGCATCATCTAGCTCTAATGCAAGTTCTCCATAAGTTAATTTTCCTTTTTCTTTTGCCTTTTTTATTATTTTTTCAACTTTTTCTTTTGCTTGTGCTTTTTCTTCTGCGCTCATTCTTTTTTCTGGTTTTGCTTCTTTTTTTGTAATATCTTTCTCTTCTTTCACTTTGAACTTCCTTTCTAAAAAATTTCTATTTTATTTTAACTAATTTCAAAATTATATCATTTAATTCTTTACCTAATTCTTTTCTTTTTACTGAATCTGTTTCTGTTGAACTTAAACTAATTAGTTCATCACGTCTTTTTTCCAATTTTTCTCTTTCATATTTTCTTAAAATATCCTCTATTGCCTTTGTGTCGTTACTGTCTGATATTCCATAATCTTCTGCCATAATTGCAGTTAGATGATTTTTTATTTCTTCATCTTCTATTTTATCTAATACCAAACTTATATTGCTATCCTCTTTTTCAAGTTCTTCATATAATGCTTTTACAATTTTTATATTTAAGTCATATTTAAAATCCTCTATTTTCATGTGTTCTTTAATCATTTGAAAATTTTCTGGATTGTTTATTAATATTGATATAATTGTATTTTCCCTTTTTATAATTTCTTCAGATACATTGTTATCCACTTTTGTTTCTTTTTTGTGGATAACTACTGGCTTTGGCTTTTCCAAATTGTTTGTTTGAGTCCTACTTGAATATTGCAATTTATTTACTTGTCCAAAAATTGCCTCTTTAGATATATTATATCCTTTTGATAGCTTTTCTATGTATATTTCTTGTTCAATTGTGTTATCAATTTTAGCAATTAGTTTTGCTATTTCATTTAAAAATTTTACTTTATCACTTGCAACTTCCAAATCTAGATTTTGTTCTAAGACTTTTACTCTAAATTCTAAAAGTGATATTGCCTCATTCATCAATTTTTGAAATCTTGCAGAACCATATTTTATAATGAATTCATCTGGATCTTTTGCACCTGTCATTTGGAGAACTCTCATATCACATCCCATATTTTGCATAACTTCCATTGCTCTCATTATTGCATTTTGACCAGCTCCATCTGCATCAAAACCTAAAATAACTTGCTCAGCATTTCTTCTAAGTAGCCAACCTTGATTTGTGGTTAAAGCCGTTCCAAGTGCTGCAACAACATTTGTTATTCCTCTTTGATGAAGTGATATAGCATCCATATATCCTTCCACTATTAAAAGCTTTTTATGGTCATATCTTTTTGCAACATTTAATCCAAATAAATGCTTTCCTTTGCTGTAAACTATATTTTCTGGTGAATTCAAATATTTAAACCTTTTGGCATCTCCTAAAACTCTTCCACCAAATGCTATAACCCTATTTCTGACATCCAAAATTGGAATCATAAATCTATCTCTATAAAAATCTACATATTGACCGTGTTCATTTTTTTTGACTAGACCTGATTCTAATATTTCTTCATCATTAAAGCCTTCTTTTCTAAGTATTTTATATAGTTCATCATAATTACCCGAAAATCCTAGATTGTAACTTTCTAGTGTTTCATTTGTTAGCTTTCTTTGTTTTACATATTCTTGTCCTGCTTTTGATTCTGGCTTATATAGCCTTTTGTGATAATAATCTGCTGTAAAATTATTTACTTTATAAACTTTTGATTTTAATTCTTCTTTTCTACTATCTTCATTATTAGTTGATTTTGGAAGCACAATTCCCGCTCTATCTGCTAAATTTTCTATTGCTTCTTTAAATCCTATTCCCTCAATCTTACTTATAAATGTAAATACATTTCCTCCTACTCCACATCCAAAGCAGTGAAATATTTGCTTATCTGGTGATACCGAAAAAGATGGTGATTTTTCATTATGAAATGGACATAATCCAAAGTAGTTTCTTCCACTTCTTTTTAAATGCACATATTGTGAAATTACTTCTACTATGTCGCTATTTTCTCGTACTTCATTTAGTATTTCATCACTATAACGCACTTCTTAACCTCTCTTTCCTTCCCAGATTTTTATTTTCCATAATATATTATTCGACGTATTTTACATAATTCCCTCTTTTTTGTTAAATTTTTTTCTGATTGGGGACGGTTCTTTTTCCGAAAAAGAAACGATTTTTTCGCGAAAGGAAACGGTCCCAACGGAAAAAGAAACGGTCCTTTCACGAAAAAACTAATCCCCTCCCTATTGCTAAAATTGCAAAACTATGATATATTAAAACAAAAAAATAGGAGGTAATGTAACTATGCTATGGATTATCTTAATTATTATTGTTGTAATTATAGCTTTTATAATATCTACATATAATGGTCTAGTTCAATCTAAAATGAAAGTTGATAACGCTTGGAGTCAAATTGATGTCCAACTTCAAAGAAGATTTGATTTAATACCAAACTTTGTAGAAACAGTAAAAGGTTATATGAATCACGAACAAGAAACATTTGAGAAAATAGCTGCACTTCGTACATCTTGGGCAAATGCTACAACTGTTGAAGATAAAGCTAAACTTGATAACGAACTTTCTGCATCTTTGAAAACAATTATGGCTGTTTCTGAAAATTATCCAGAATTAAAAGCTAACGAAAACTTTAAACAATTATCTGAAGAATTAAGTAATACAGAAAACAAAATATCATTTTCAAGACAATTTTACAATGATAC
>ULWN01011061.1_pt1 | contig 9669 bp, 7 predicted proteins | sample 1960371 | NCBI WGS metagenome assembly ULWN01 (sample SAMEA4835813, study PRJEB28245) | human gut metagenome | biome: gut microbiome; material: fecal sample | place: Denmark | collected 2008 | reverse complement strand
TTGGATAAGATAGCGTATTAAAAAGACATCTGTTCTTTTTTTGTTTCTATCACCACAAACCATTTATTTTCAACGGTTTGTGGTGTAAAAGGATCCGTAATTCCCCTTAACTGGTATGTATGTGGATTTTTACCATTGTTTCTGAAGACTCATAGATTTTCCTTCTTGATGTGTCCTACATGATGGTTCATCCATTTACTTCATTTACAAGGCCTTATCGTGCAAACACTTAGTTGAATTTATAGTTTCACCAAGGTGAAGCAATCGTATCACTTGGGTGACTACGCCTCTCCACTTAGGTGCCAATGTATTGTCACCTAGGTGAAACAACAAAAAAAAACAGACAAAAGATAAGCATTCGGGCTTGTACGTGTTTTTTCCAGTCATAACAAAATCAAAAGCCTGGAGAGAAATACATAAGAGGCCGAATGCTTACAGTTCTTCCATAAACTTGACCGACGAGTGAACAATGCTCCAATCCATATATTCCCACGCAGGGTGTGACCATCTTCGATATTGCCGAATACTGGGCCATTGATGTTTCAATCCACACACCCACGTAGGGTGTGACCTTGGAAGCCATCCGCATTAAAGGCAAGTTCGAGAGTTTCAATCCACACACCCACGTAGGGTGTGACCATACCCCACATCTTTTCTTGCCAATCACGTTGTTTCAATCCACACACCCACGTAGGGTGTGACACAGTATCGATATTAGACTTCCATTGCCAATAACGTTTCAATCCACACACCCACGTAGGGTGTGACATAGCCTTTTCTTTACCATACTCAACATTCTTTAGTTTCAATCCACACACCCACGTAGGGTGTGACCCTGCCCTTGGTCGGGAAGTGCAAATAAATAGTGTTTCAATCCACACACCCACGTAGGGTGTGACTATGATTTAAAGTTATGTATTGATAGTACGCACGTTTCAATCCACACACCCACGTAGGGTGTGACACCCGTCAGCACATAACCGCCATCGGCGAAGGTGTTTCAATCCACACACCCACGTAGGGTGTGACTATTCAACGAACAGGAGAAAGACTCCTCGGACATGTTTCAATCCACACACCCACGTAGGGTGTGACTCTATATCTAATAACATATTATAAATCAGCAAGTTTAATCCACTGTTATGCGAATCATCATTATTATTCAACTTCATAACGAAGAAATACTCTACAAATAATTTAATCTACTGATTATTAACACATGCGAAGATACTACTTTTTTTGTAACACACCACATTCGCATTATATTATAAGAGCCTCCTCAACTTTATAAGCCGTTTCAACACCTATTACTTCTACCCTCTTATTCTCATTTTTACTAAGAATATAAAAACGAACACTATCAAGAGACATATCAATAATATCCCTAACTCTCCCTTTTAAAAGAGAATATTGCGCTTCCGTCACTACACACTCAAAGACTGAGTTCTGCACCCTCTGTCCATAATCCAAACATGCCTTGGCCACACATCGTAAACGGCGAGCCCCCTCTTTGCTTGTAGTATCCACATCGTAAGTCACAAGAATGTACATAATTAAAAATCATTTTATAAGAAATACCGGATAATCGTCAATATCCTGCCTGATATATCTTGCCATTAACATAGCCTGCACATAAGGCAGAAGCCCTATTTCAACTTTTTCATTAAGATAAGGATGAATTATCACTTCCCTTTTCCTTGCCTGCCATGCAGTAATAAAAGTCTTTTTCCCTTTATCTGTCATAACAACCCCATTATCACCTTGGAACAAGAAGTCTTTTACTGAAATCTGTCTTTTATTAATCAACGACAAAATAAAACGGTCGCCAAGGTAAGCACGTAACTCTTCCATCATATCTAAAGCCAACGACGTGCGCCCTGGACGGAGTGTATGGAGAAACCCGACGTATGGATCAAGGCCAACAGTTTCGAGAGCGGCCGCAACATCATTGGCAATCAAGGTATATGCAAAAGACAACATGGCATTCACCGCATCCTTGGGAGGACGACGATTGCGACCATGAAATGGAAAATCAGTCTTCTGATTAAGTATCAAGATTGGCAATACCTCAAAATAGGCATTCGAAGACATCCCCTCATAACCAATTAATTCCGTCTTATCTTGAGCCTTCAAAACATCACGTTTGGCACGTTCCAATACTTGCACCGCTCTATTAATGTCTTCATTCTCACCATAATCACGAATATATCTCCTCAATATATTGCGATAGTTTTGAATCTTACCACCAATCATCAACCGAACCACATGCAACGACCAAGATGCATCGTCCGACAATTGGTACTGCTTTTTGCGTAACAGAACATTTCCTTTCGTAGCACCTTGAACCCTGCTGATGAATCTGCCTTGTGGAGAAAGAAATGTGAGTGATATACCATTGTCACTACACAATTTCATCACACCGGGACTTGCGCCCATATATCCGAACGTAACGATGCCTTCTATATTTATGACAGGAATACGAAACACCTCCTCCTGCTGAACAGATATAACGACATTCAGCCCATCCTTACTAAGATACGCTTCCGGTGTCGTCACATACAAAGTATTCAATAGTTTTCTCATAGATACAGATTTTTAGTAAGGTAATTATCTACCGAAGTACAATTATTTACCATTTCCGGCATGCAAATATCTTTCAGCGAGCACTTGTCACAATGTTTCCCATATTCAGCCTTCGGGATAACCGCTTTACTAAATATATCGTGCATATCCCGGGCACATTGTCTGACTATATCTCGCAGTTCCTCCGTTATATCCACATTAACCCGATGGCGAAGCTCCCCATAAAAGAAAGCGCCGTATGGTATATGGATAGCATACATTTCTTCTATGCACATGATTTGTGCTGCCAACTGCACTTCATCCACCTCGTTTCTTTTCGGTTTGCCATGCTTATACTCCACAGCAACCGGTTGCCATCGCCCCGGATAGTTGGGATGCAAGATAGTATTTTCAAGAGATGAGGAAGGAAACAACTCTATGGCATCAGAGATTCCATAGAGTCCAAGTTCACGCGAAGCGATATTCACCGCACGCAATGTTATCTGGTCACCACACTTCTGTCTATAAAACGGATCATCTACATGCTTGTGCAGAATCTGTCCTTCGATGGTGAGACGATTATCGCCCCATTGCTGCTCAATGTGTATCAAAGCCCATTGCCGGGGACAGAACCTAAAGTGCTGAATCCCCGACAACATGAGCATATCGTCTTCATTGTACATACGATGGAATTATATCAGTTCCTCAATAGTTACATTTGATGGAGCATTCTCCTTATCTATAGTAACTGAATAATCGATGAATGAGCGTGATGCTCCATCGCAGACTTTCTCCACTTTTACCAATTCAAACAACTTGTTGGCGGGAGCATTACCCAATATGGAGTCATGCTTGAAGACTATCAGTTTTTGAGCACTCATCAATCCACGTGCCGCCGAACGATCCACATCGAACATATTCTTTAATGCGTTCCAAAATAGTTCAAGGTCTTCTTCAGAAAATCCTGTCTGTTGTGCCAAGTTGGCGGAGATGAAGCCGTGACAGACGTAGAGGCCATAAGGAATGGTGGCTTTACGTCCCATTGTACGATTGCCACCATCTTGTTTTTCTGCTTCTTTCTCTGTTGCTACTGCCATACGAGTAATAGAATGTTCCGCTACAGCAATTGGATCTATAGAACGAGCAAAGGTGAACTGGATAGGGCCACGAACTTGACCCGCATTTTTACCTGTTGACATAACTGCGCCGAATGTTCTGATATCGAAGTAATTATTACACATAAAACGACGTGCTGCTTCTATTTTGTCCTTTGCATTTTTTACTTCTGAATCATCATGTGCATTATCAATCAAAGTATTCAGGACTGCCTTCTCTTTGATAAATATATCAAAGCCATTCACAAGCCCTTTTGCTATTTGTACATAGTTACGAACCTTGCGTTTCAAACAGACATCCGTAACAAGTCCCATACCTGTTTCGGCATCCACACGTGGTAGATTACCCGCATCCGGATCACCATTTGGGTTACCATCTTTTACATCAAATATGTAAACGAAATCAATTCTATTCTTTAGTTCTGACATAACTTTATATTTTTAAAATTATTATTCCATTTCTTTATTTTCCTTGTTCATAAAAAGGTCTTGACGTTGATGATAATATCCCACAAAGAACCGTCCTTGATCTTGCAGGTTAAGATGTGGAGGAAATCCTTTTGCATCAAGTTTGGATATAATTTCCTGTTTCAGCTTCTCATAGAACACTTGTCCACCCGGATTCAACTTCTCTATATGATGAGTAGAAAGGTTGAGCACCGTGGCAAAAACCATGGAAGGAGTTGCTGATGCAGCATTCATATAGCGTTCTCGAATGGAATGAATACCATTGGCATCCTCCTGTATCTTGTCAAGTACGGCAAATAGCCTTCCACAAAGATACCCTTGATTTTGATTTTCTTTGTCTAACATAACATCTAATTTTTTATGGTTGTTATTTTCGTTTAGTCTGTTGAGATATGCCTTGATGATAGCAGCACGCACTATATTGACGGATTGTTCTGCACGTATGCGACGAATACATGCTTGAAAGAGAGAAGCCGGATACGGCAACCCTTGAAATATGCTTCTCACCACAGCATCAGGAAGGTTGGGAGTCGCATCACTTGACTTTCCTCCAAGAGTAACATTTCCAAGAATGGAATGCAGTCCCAAGTACGGCTTCTTATCTTTGCGAGTGTCCACCATCTCCATATCTGTAAAATGCTTACTTATCAAACCTGCAAACTCACGCAAAGGCATCTCATTCCAATATACTACCGCAATTCTTGCCGAATTAGGAGCCAAACCCAAAATGAAGAATTTGTCATCATCGTTTGCCGATAATTTTCCGTTATAGATAGACTGGAAAGTATCATATACTAACTTTATACGCCTGTTTGGGTCGTCATTTTCTTCTTCAATCCGCCCCAACAAAGAAAATAAACTATTCTCGGACTCTTTTGAAGCCTCGCTATTGGAGGAAGCCCAGAAAAGATAAGTACGTGAGCCCACCATAAACTTATTGTGAGAATCCGAACGCAGCAAATGATTCAATGCGGTTGTATATGCAAATTCAGCTTCTTCTGATATTGGAGCATTGTATCCTTTAGATTTCCCATACGAATCATACCCGGAATTAACTTGAAATGCAACCAGTTTGGCTGTTTCTTGGCTTCCAAGTATCTTTGTAGCAGTTGTAATCTCTACAACTTTTGAATATCTCCCTGTTATCAAACAAAGATTTCCTACCACGCCATGATTCTCTTCAAACAAATTTATCAATTCCGTTTTCGAAGCCACTATTTTCGTATCCCCTTCTATAAGGAAAGAAAAGGTAGAATATTTCTTATTAAGATTTTTGGCTATATCATCCCATAAAGAATCTTTCTGCATAGCCCCAACTATAAAAGAAGGGTCTTGCTGATAAAATGCATAAACAGCTTTTATGTCCTCATTATCCGGAAAAGCATCATATATATCTTTTACTTTCGCCTTAAATACTTCAAAGTACTTACGTATCTTTTCCATATCCCCCTTATCGGAATAACCAAATACATATTTACAATTGTCATACAAATAGTTTGCAACAGGGGCACTTGACCGGCTAACACTTTTCTTAACAAGAAACTGCTGTGCCGACTTCTTATCTATACGCCTGTCTTCAAAGCGCAGAAATTTTCCACATCTATCAATAACAATAATAAATCCAATCTCTTTGTATTCTAAACCAAAAGGGGCCACATCATCTCCACTCCGATGATAATAATCATATAATGCTTTCAATATCATCTCAACACCTCCTCACTATCTTTATCCGGTACAACAATCACTCCCTTTTTCATTTGGGCTCTATAAAACATTGCATCCGGTTTGTGTGGATTTCCCTCAAAGTCCATATCATAAAGCATAATACCGAAATCTCTGTCTTCGGCTAAGGGATAATCAAGATTATCAGTACTTTCAATATACTTCCAGTTTGCAGAAAACTCACGACATCCGAGATAGGGCTGCGTAAAACATTGCCCTTGTGATGCCCTGCGTTCGAACATCTGATAATACTTCATAGGATTCTCGTCCGCACTTGGCTGATGCTTGGCAAAAGCCTCTTTCGGACGGTCTTTTACCGGAATAAATACTAACTTAGCATAAATTCGGTAACGCACATCCAGCAGAAGCAACGTGTTCTTCTGCTGACGTTTATCTTCAATAATGATAGGTGATTTACTGGCAACTGCCCCCACCTCATTCCGTCTAATGGTAGCCCATTTAATAGGCCTGAGTACCTCAATCTTTGTTACCTGCCAACGCATGGCATAGCGTTTAAACAGTATCGCTTCAAAGATGGCGCGTGCCGCCGATGGCGTTATGACATCGTAACTCACACGCTCTACTTTCAATTCCGGACGAGTGAAACAAGCCCAATCGCCCCACACCTCCAAACAATATTCTTTATCTGTATATTCCATATCATTCATCGTTTTCCTTGTTTTCCAATAAATCTTCTGGTTTCTGACCTTCAAAAAACCTTTTTGCCGACAAGGGAGTTACCACTTCACGACCGGTTTTTTGCTCCAACTGTTCGCGTGCCACACGAGCCACATCACCACCATCAGCCGCACACTGCATATTTTCACCCAATGTCTGAGGATTTTTAGCTTTAGTAATACTTGTCGTAGAGAGTTCGGCCAGCATATTAAGAACCAATTCTTCATTGGTCATATTGTCCCGGAGATTTTCTTTCTTCAAGCCCTTGAACTGTTTGTACTCCTTTGCCGACTTTCCGGCCCATTGCTGATAGATAATGTCTGTAAGAGTAGCATATTGAACACCTTCCTCTACATTATGTAGTTTCCATTGATCTGTAAGATCTTTACGGATTTCAATGCTCTTCAAGCGTTGGTTTATCCAGTTGTCAGAGTAACCAAGTCGCTTGTAGTCCATCATAGCTTGCTCAATACTCAACTCAGGGTCTTGCATCTGATCAAGACGTTCGGATGCTACATGTGCCATCCATTGCTTGAACGGTTCTGCCTTGGGAGATGGGATAGACTGAATGATACGTAGTAGTTGTTCTGTATCAGCCACATCTGTAAGTCGCATCTTACCGTCTGCGGCTTTCATTTTCAAACCGTGACAATTTGTCACGGTTTCATTTCCCTCTTCTTTAAGTCTTTGCTTTAACTTACGCCAATAAGCAGTTGCATCAACACTGTCTGTTAAAACTGACACCACATCAACTATCGAAAAATACCATTTTTCCTTTTCATCATCCCACACGGTGCGGACTTTACGTTCTTCAAACAATTTCAATGTTTCTTTCTTTGTCATATCCGTTTCTTTATATCATTAATACTTCCTCCAGCCAATGGTTATCAAGACTGAGACCTGTGGCTTTATTATACTGAGACCTGTCTGCCAATACATATATTCCTTCCAATATTTCTTCGACAAGCCCATAGCCTTTCAGTTGCTTAAAATCGTAGGAACGGATGCCTACAGTAAATTTCGCCAATTGCTTCACCAACGAGTAGGTACACCCCGATTCTTTCAACTGCTCTATAAGTTCCATGCTGTTTTCCCAATTTACGATAACATTTATACTTGTATCATCAATCAGGCGAAATTCTTTTGATGCAGTTTCAAAACATAACTCAGTAGGTTTGTAAAGCCAGTGCTTTATATCCTTTTCATCAAATGTTTGTTTTCTGCTATACAATTGACAAAAATACGCTTTCATGGTAGAAGGAGCAAACCAATCACTATCTTCCGGCAAATTCAACCGAGCATTGTTGGAGTCAGCCATTGAACCGAAGGGGTTTCGCTTCTCTGCAGCCAGACTGAACACAAATGTATGTCCCATGGCACTTCGTCCTTCCCGATTGCACCGTCCCGCTGCTTGCAATACAGAATCGAGTCCTGCTTCTTGACGGAACACAACCGGAAAGTCTATATCCACACCAGCCTCCACAAGTTGGGTTGCAATGACCCTGACAATCGGCTGCAACCCATCCTTCAATAAAGTTTTTATTTTACCAATAGTTTCGTGTAAGTGGGCAGGGCACATCATTCTAGACAAATGCAATTTCACTCCGTCATTGGGCAAACGGTCATACAGCTCTTTGGCATCTTTACGAGTGTTCACTATGCACAACACCTTATTATATTCAGACACCTTTGCAGCTATCTCATCGTATGTTCTTCCTGTATCATCGATTGCCAACTTCACACGGCGAAGTTGGTCATGCAAAGCAAATTCTTCCGGAATAATTTCCTTGATATGTTCTATTCCCTTAAAATCAGCTTTAGGATTTGTTCCTTCTATCAGACCGCTCAATACCGGCTGACTTGCCGTGGTAAACAATACCGAAATCCCGAACATTTCCTGATACGCTTTCAGCGCATCGACTATCGGCTGCAAGAAGCCGGTTGGCAACATCTGAACCTCATCCAAAACAAGAATTGAATTTGCCATGTTGTGCAGTTTGCGGCAATCAGATGTTTTATTGCTAAACATAGATTCAAAAAGCTGTACATTGGTAGTGACAATAATGGGATAGTCCCAATTCTCTGTAGCCAATTTTGCTTTTTCCCTATTTTCCTCGTCCTTAATATCATTGGGGTCGAAATTACTATGATGCTCCAATACATTTTCTTCACCAAAGATTTCCTTCAAAAGCCCTGCCGTTTGCACAATAATACTGGTATATGGGATGGCGATGATGATACGATTCATTGAATGGCTTACAGCATGCTTCATGGCCCATAACAAAGAAGAAAGTGTTTTACCGCCTCCCGTCGGAACTGTAAGGCTATAAAATCCTTTTTCGCTTGAAGAAGTTCTACTGCATTGTTCTTTCACTTGCCGGCGGATGCGGTTCACTTTCGTATCGGCTGCATTCGATTGCAGTTTTTGCATATATACCTCCAGCTGTGGAAGCAAATCGACAAGCGTAGCCAAATTTCCCCGCTTCCGCCATGACTCTACATCCATAAACCGTTCTGTATCGAGTCGGTCGGCATCTACAAGACAGGAAAAAAGCATACGGGAAAGGTGATGAAAGTGTTTCCATTCAACCTTTGATTTAGAAAAAGGTGAATCAATAAATTCTTGGAATAATAAAGGTTTGTTTATGCTAATGTCACCCTCGTTTATTTCTTCGGACAATAGCCTCTCTTTCAATATGTTTTCCACATCCCCGAAATTATGTAACCCCGTGTGATGAGAAATAATTTGGTTTACAAGAAGATGGGAAACATCTTTTCCCATAAGTTCTTTTGCCAATATTCCACCCACAAAAGCATGGGTATGATCATCATAGCGCTTCTTGTCACTCGTAGGCAAACCATTCATCTTGCGTATGTATTGCTGGAATGCCGCCCGTTCCTTTCCTTTATCATGAAGTAGGCCGAGCGCACGCCCCCAAGAAGGAAGTCCGAACTGCCCGGCGAAGGATGCCGCCATATCAGCAACCCCCTTTTGATGTTCATCATTGGTTTGTATCATCCATTGACCATTCTCCCTATTTTGATACAAATGGGATATCAACTGCTTTTCATCTATCATCTGATTAAATTTATAAGGCTAGCATTTCACAAATATATATAATAA
>ULWN01022965.1_pt1 | contig 9730 bp, 6 predicted proteins | sample 1960371 | NCBI WGS metagenome assembly ULWN01 (sample SAMEA4835813, study PRJEB28245) | human gut metagenome | biome: gut microbiome; material: fecal sample | place: Denmark | collected 2008 | reverse complement strand
ATAATACCTAAAATATCGGTACTTGTAAAGTGTTTTTTGAAGAAAATTCAAAAAAATTATTTTTCTTATTTTATATCCTGTTTTTATGCCTGAATATTATAAAAAGCATGCATTATGGATTGCATGCCTTACAAGGAATATAGCCTTCATTTTGTGCTTCCTGTGAAGAACTAAAATAGGCTTTATTCTTATCACTGATCGTTTTTACATACTGACAATCTTCTCTATGATACTTCTTAGTATTTTTAGATCCTATATATTGTGTTGTTTGAGTAGTCGTGATTTCTTCTTTACCAGTAAAGGTCAATTTATTCTTCTTAGAAACACAACGGATTGTACCTAATTCATCCGTACGATAGACCACCATATTATATCTAGAGAATCTCTGTAATGCCTCCTTATGAGGATGACCATACATATTGTCTTTACCACAAGACACTACGACATAACTTGCCTTCATTCTAGATAACAGATTATCGCTGTTTGAATAAGCTGAACCATGATGACCTGCTTGGAATACATCACATTGTACTTTGTTTAGTTTCTTTTCCATTGATTCTGCAGCATCACCAGTAAAGACAAAACGATGATAACCATCATCATATCTCATACATAAAGATGAGTCATTATTGTTCTGTGCCCCTTCACCGATGCCAATAAACTCAATAGAACCTGCACCTACCTGAAAGGTATCTCCTAGCTTAGGCACAGTAATTTTCTTTTTCTTCTCTTTAATCGCATTTAATAGTTTCATATATGTATAAGAAGAAGAGGTTCTACTAGACATATATATCTTTTTTACATTTAACTGATAAATAATATTCTTTGCATCATTTATATGATCCGCATCACAATGCGTTAGGATTAATGCATCAAGTGTATTGATAGAGTGTTCCTTTAAATAATTCAAGCTGGCATTTTCGTATCCGTCACCATGTCCTGCATCAATAAGAACTGTTTGGTTATTATTTTGAATAAGTGTTGAATCTCCCTGACCTACATTAATATAAGTGACTTGAGATTTGATATTGTTCGATACTTCTTTATTCGATGTAGAAGTTGTAGTACAACCTGTGATAAGTACCATTAATAAGAATATACTAAATAGCTTCTTCATAAATTCCTCCTGTCACTCATTATAGACAACTATTTTTCTTCTACAAGAAAAAAAGACAGGAAAAAATCCTGCCTCTAACGGACACCGCCGCCTCCGCCACCGGAGAAGCCGCCTCCACCACCACTAAATGATGATGAACCACCTTGTCCTGCACTTGCAGCTGAAGAGGCTGCACTCATACTATTATGCGCAAATGTATGTGTATAGTAATAAAGTGGGAAGTTATTGTAAGTTGTTGTTTCTTCATAACGAGGAATCGCAACCTTCAATTGTTTTTCTACACGATCCGCAATGCCAAGTACTGCTGCAAAGATGAGATATTCATCCCAAAGCTTAACTTCAATGGCCGCTTTTTCTTTCATATTGTCTTCATCAGCAAGGAAGTTATTAAATCCCCATACATAAAGACATTGATCATACGCTTTATCTGTCCATACTGTACGATCATGTGGAATATTCCAGAATAAGAAACGTTTATAAATAGTCGCTGTTTTTGCGTAACCATTCTCATTCATAAAATCTTCTGTGACATTATCCACTTTAGTGAACCAATCATCTATCTTCTCATAATGTTTGCTGCACCATTTCTGAAATGCTTTTGTTTGAAGAATACCCTCTTTAGACGCAAGAATAAACATCTTATAAAGTGCTGTTTCCTGTTTATTCTCAAACTTTGCATCTACATCAAGATACATATCATAATTCTTTTTCTTGACGATTGCGCCGCTTTCCTTTTCTCTAATTGTGATTATACCATCACGTACCCATTTCAAGATAAATCCAGACACAAGGTTTTCACGACTCTCATCATCACCTATAATATCCAGCTTTTTAGCTAGATAATAGAACAAGAATATATCTTTATTACATGGAATTTCTCTAAATGGAGTGACTTCTTTACCTTTAATTGTACGTCCATTCTCAAATACAACACCTGAATCCGAGAATACAATAGCAGCAGCTATAACAAAGATAACCATTACAATCACAAAGATGATGAAGATAAAGATCATAATCTTCGCTGCTTTTGACATGCCGCCAGAATAACTAGATCCTTCTTTTGCATCCTTCACAACATCTTCAAACTTTTCACCTGCATGACGTTTATTAGGTGATGTGTAAGAATTACTTTCAAGACCCATTAATAACTGCATCTTATTACTACCTAAAGAGTCTGTTTTTAAAATAACACCACCATTATCAAAATTCACACTGCCCGAATAACCAAATGCCCAGATTTTCGCATTCTCTTTACTATAGGGTGTCATACCTGTCACATGAATTGTAACATTTGAAACATCCAATGACATATCACTAATAAAAGCATAGTTAATACCTTGCTGGTCCTTATACTGATTCACAAAATGTTCAATCTGGTAAACCATTGTATAAGAACGTGTCCCATAATCACCTAGACCAAAGCACAACTCATAGTGACCGCCATCTTTAATCAGACCACATTTATTAATCTTAGATTCTCTAGAAACATCAGAATCCCATGCACCGATATTTTTGTATGTTACCCCACGATCATCAGTGACACCAATAAGTGTCAATGGCTGATCATTCATACCATTGAATATTTTGTATCCTTCTGTCCCTTCCGATACATCCATATCCCATTTCTCTACAAATGTTGCTGTACCTTTTTGATCAATCTGGCAGGTAATGCCAATATTGTTTACTTTTGTGCTTGATGCATCAACTGCCGTTGGTATTAACAGCAACAATACTGTAAGAAATGATAATAAGCGTTTCATTAGAATTGTACCTTTGGTACTTCTTTAGATGCTTCATCCACTTCAAAGAAATTCATCTTTTCAAAGTGGAACATTGAAGCAATGATATTAGAAGGGAACATTTCTAACTTATTCACATACTGTTTAACATCATCATTATAGAACTGTCTTGCATAACTGATCTTATCTTCAGTTTCCTTTAAATCATTCTGCAAAGACATGAAGTTTGTATTAGCCTTTAAATCAGGATAACTTTCTTGAAGCATCATTAAACGACTTAATGATCTTTCTAATTCACCCGCATTCTTAAGCTGTTCTTCTGGTGTAGAAGCAGTTACATAACTGTTTCTTGCACGAATAGCTCCTTCAAGTGTTTCCTTTTCATGCTTTGCATAGCCTTTTACAGTTTCTACAATATTAGGAATCATATCTGCACGTCTTTTTAATTGAACATCAATCTGTGCCCATGCAGCAAGGCACTTATTTTTAGACTTAACAAGTCCATTGTATGTTGCGATTGTATATAAAACAATTAATACAACCACTACTACAGCAATAATTAAACCCATAATTATTTCCTCCTTTTATACATAATCAATTATATCAACAATTACATTGAAATACATTAAAAAAGGCTATGATGTAAAATCATAGCCTTAAGGTGTTTATTACTTTAATTTTGTAATATCAACTAATGAAGTTGGACCCTGATGTCTCTTTTCTAGACAGTTGATTAATGCCTGTGCTGTATCTAATGATGTATAGATAGGGATACCTGCTTCAACTGCAAATCTTCTGATTAAGAAACCATCCTTTAAGTTATCATTTCTTGTAGGAATATCGATAACTAAGTCAACTGTATCAGTTAACATCAAGTCAAAGATTGTGTTAGACTTTTCAGCAATTCTGTTAACTCTATGAACTGGTACATCATGTTCTTTTAAGAAGTTATAAGTACCTTTTGTTGAATAAAGGTCATATCCAAACATATAGAACTGCTTAGCGATTGGTAAGAATTCTTCTTTAGAGCTGTCCTTGATTGTACAGATGATATTCTTTCTCTTTGGTAAGTTGATACCTGTTCCAATGAATGCCTTATAGATTGCTTCGTCAAATGTCTTTGCGATACCTAATACTTCACCTGTAGATTTCATTTCTGGGCCAAGTGAAATTTCAGCACCCTTGATCTTTTCAAATGAGAAGACTGGCATCTTAACTGCAACAGTTTCTTTTTCTGGCTGTAAACCATATTCATAACCCTGATCTTTGATTGAATGACCCATGATAACCTTAGTTGCAACATCTACTACTGGAATATCTGTTACCTTTGAGATATATGGAATTGTACGAGAAGATCTTGGGTTTACTTCGATTACATAAACTTCATCTTCATATACGATAAACTGGATGTTGATTAATCCAATAACGTGTAATGCTTTTGCTAAGCGCTGAGTGTAATCACAGATAACTTTCTTGATTTCAGGCTTGATCTTCTGTGGTGGATATACTGAGATACTGTCCCCAGAGTGAACACCAGCTCTTTCAACGTGTTCCATAACACCAGGAATAAGTACACCGTTTTCATCACATACAGCATCTACTTCTACTTCCTTACCTGATAAGTACTTATCGATAAGAATTGGATGTTCCTGGAACTGACGGTTGATGATCTTCATGAACTTCTTGATATCACCATCATTTAAGGCGATTTCCATACCTGCACCACCTAATACATATGATGGACGTACAAGTACTGGGTAACCTAATTTATTTGCAACTTCTAATGCTTCATCTACAGTAAATACTGTTGCCCCTCTAGGACGATCGATTTCACATTTTTCTAAGACTTCATCAAAACGTTCTCTATCTTCTGCAGCATCTACGCTATCAGCTGAAGTACCAAGGATAGGAACTCCCATATCCATTAAGTCCTGAGTTAACTTGATTGCTGTCTGACCACCAAACTGAACGATTGCGCCATCTGGTTTTTCAAGTTCAACAATGCTCTGAACATCTTCCTGAGTAAGTGGTTCAAAGTATAATCTATCAGCGATATCGAAGTCAGTAGAAACTGTTTCTGGGTTGTTGTTGACGATGATTGTTTCATAGCCAGCCGCTCTTAATGCCCATACACAATGTACTGAACAATAGTCGAATTCGATACCCTGTCCAATACGGATTGGTCCTGAACCTAATACCATAACCTTCTTACGAGCGTTATCTGGTTTAATTTCATGTTCTCCACCATATACTGAATAGAAATATGGAGTTTCAGCATCAAATTCTGCAGCACAAGTATCAACTGTCTTGAATGCAGCAGTGATATTGTTTTCTAAACGATAATCATGAATTTCATTCTTATCTTTACCAGTTAAGTCTGCAATAACTCTATCTGGGAATTCAACCCTCTTAGCAGCCTTTAATAATTCTGGAGTTAATTCTTCTGTCTTTAATCTATTTTCGATTTCTACAAGATGTTTGATCTTATCAATAAACCATGAATCAATCTTAGTGATATTATGGACTTCTTCTTCAGTAATGCCCTGTCTTAATGCTTCGGCTACTGCGAAGATTCTCTGGTCATCTACATCTTTTAATTTAGTTCTTAAGTATTCTGTGTCTTTACCTTCCATTTCAGGAATTGATAAATAGAATACATTCTGTTCAAGTGAACGTAATGCTTTCATTAAAGCACCTTCGAAGTTATTACAGATTGCCATAACTTCACCAGTTGCCTTCATCTGTGTACCAAGTTTTCTTGATGCGCCATAGAACTTATCGAATGGCCATTTAGGAATCTTACATACGATATAGTCTAATGTTGGTTCATAAGAAGCATATGTCTTACCTGTTACAGCGTTCACGATTTCATCAAGTGAATAACCTAATGCAATCTTAGCAGCTAACTTCGCAATTGGGTAACCAGTTGCTTTAGAAGCTAAAGCTGAAGAACGGCTGACACGTGGGTTAACTTCGATAACACAATATTCAAAAGAATTTGGGTTTAATGCGAACTGTACGTTACATCCACCCTTGATATTTAATGCAGTGATGATGTTTAAAGCAGAGCTTCTTAACATCTGATATTCTTTATCACCTAATGTCTGAGAAGGAGCTACTACGATAGAGTCACCAGTATGAACACCTACTGGGTCAACGTTTTCCATATTACATACTGTAATACAGTTACCATTGCCATCTCTCATTACTTCGTATTCGATTTCCTTCCAACCAGCAATACATCTTTCAATTAAGCACTGAGATACACGTGATAATCTTAAACCATTAGTACAGATATCATGTAATTCTTCAGGAGTTTCAGCGATACCTCCACCAGTACCACCAAGTGTATAAGCTGGTCTTACTACTACTGGGTAACCAATCTTTTCAGCAAATTCTAATGCATCATCTACATGGTTAACAACTGTTGAAGCAGCCACTGGTTCATGGATTCTTTCCATTAATTCCTTGAATTCAAGACGGTCTTCTGCAAGTTTGATTGTAGTTGTATTAGTACCGATAGTACGTACGTTATGTGCTTCTAAGAAACCTTCATCATCAAGTGCCATAGCAATATTTAAGGCATTCTGACCACCAAGAGTTGGTAAGATTGAATCTGGTTTTTCTTTTAAGATTAAGTTCTTAACAACAGGAACTGTTAAAGGTTCAATATAAACATGATCTGCAATATCTTTATCAGTCATGATTGTTGCAGGGTTAGAGTTAATAAGAACGACTTCAATTCCTTCTTCTTTTAATGCACGACAAGCCTGAGTACCTGCATAGTCGAATTCAGCTGCCTGTCCAATAATAATTGGTCCTGATCCAATAACAAGAACCTTTTTTATATCTTTATTCTTAGGCATTCTACTTTCCCTCCATCATCTTAATAAACTCATCAAATAAATATTCAGTATCTCTAGGTCCCGCATTTGCTTCTGGGTGGAACTGAACAGTTTTGATATTCTTATTTAAATATTCAACACCTTCAATAGTGCCATCATTTACGTTTCTAAACCAAGCCTTAGCCACTGCAGGATCAATTGAATCATCCTTGATAACATAGTTATGGTTCTGTGTAGAGATATAAACACGGTTAGTGTCTAAATCCTTAACTGGATGGTTTGCACCATGATGTCCATATTTTAATTTTTCTGTCTTGAAGCCATGAGCAAGAGCCATTAACTGATGTCCAAGACAAATTGCGAAAATTGGCATACCGCTTTCTGATAATTTCTTCACTTCTGCGATAATATCAGTTACTTCAGCTGGGTCACCAGGACCGTTACTTAACATAATACCATCAAAGTTACCTTCTAATACTTCAGAAGCAGGTGTAGTAGCTGGGAATACTGTTACTTCACAGTTTTTCTTTGCTAATTCATTTGCAATATTACGCTTAGCACCAAAGTCATATAAAGCAACTTTCATTCTGCCTGTACCTACAGTATGTTTTTCTTTACATGTACATGCTTTTACAACACCCTGTACCTTGAATGCTTTAATCTTGTCGATGACTTCGCTTACTTCATACTTATGAGTAGTAATCATACCGTTCATACAACCATCATTACGAAGTAACTTAGTAAGTGCACGTGTATCAATTCCCTGAATACCTGGAATATGATTACGTACTAAATAATCATTTAAATCTTCATTCTTTCTAAAGTTAGATCCTAAACGTGATAATTCGTTTACTACAAATCCTTCAACATATGGGTGTTCAGATTCCTGATCTTCTAAACATACACCATAGTTACCAATAAGTGGGTAAGTCATTACAACACTCTGACCTGCATAAGATGGGTCTGTCAACACTTCTACATAACCAGTCATTGAAGTATTGAAGACAAATTCGCTTATGACTTCTTTTTCATATCCAAAGCTTTCCCCTTCAAACACATGTCCGTCTTCTAAAATTAAATAAGCTTTCATAGTCAACCTCCTCAATTATGAAAAAGACATATCACCAATAGATGATATGTCCTTAAAATAAGAAATCTAAAAAATGAAAATAAGAACCCTTAGGAAACACGTTTGCGAAAACTGAAGTTGTCATAATTGTGTTTGCGTTCATATTCTCACTCCTTCTGTTGTAGTATAAACGATATTAAGATTGTAAGCAAGCAAAAAATGAATACTCAAAAATTTTTTTATTTTACTATTTAGAAGTTGTTAAATAGTGGTAGATTGCACCAATAATATTGGCATCATTCGCAAAGGCACATTTCTTTACAACAGGCTTAATATGTGCTGGTTCAACTTTGTCTATAATGATATCTAAACGCTTATTGATTTCACCAATCAAATCTTCTCTTACAGAGATACCCCCACCAATAATAATCACTTCTGGATCATAAGAATATTGAATATTATAGATACCTACTGCAAGAGCATAATAGAAACGATTGACATACTTCTTAAATACTTCATTTTCGTCGGCATGATCAAAGATATATCGTCCATCATATGTTTCACCTAGTTCTTTTTCTACACCTTTTACGATGGCAACTGTAGAATCAAGAGACCAATTGTTAAACTCAAGTGAATCTGCATCAAAGTTATTAATCATATAACCAAATTCACCACCATGAAGATGCTGTCCCTTATGAATCTTCTTATCCTTAATCACAGCACCACCAATACCTGTACCACATACAACAAAGCAGCAATCCTGATTATCTTTAGCGGCACCTAGCCATACTTCTGCAAGTGCTGCACAGTTGGCATCATTTTCTAATTCTACACGTGTCTGTAATCTTTCTTCTAGATCCTTCTTTATATTAGGACCATGAATATAGTCAATCGCAGACGCACCATAAATCACACCTTCGTCACTCGCAACAGCCCCCGGCATACTTAACGCAATACCATCAACATCTCTTTCTTTATAAATAGTTTCAATCGCCTGATACATATCTTCTAAAGTATCCGGTGTTTTAAAAGACCCCTTATCAAATAAATGACCTTTTTCATCGCATGTTGCGTATTTGACAGAAGTCCCTCCTACATCAATTCCTAGTAACATATCAATTTCCTCCTATCTATAGAATATCACAAAAGAAATGCACAATAGTAAAATAGATTAAAAAAAGGAATAACGTTACGCTATTCCCTAGTTAACACGATGAATTTCTAAACCATTCTGTTTAAATGTTTCAATTATTGTATCGATATGTGCTTCACCATTTGTTTCACAAGTGACTCTTAATTCTACTTCAGAGAATCTTGCGAAGTTCTTGAACTGGTTATGATCAACCGCTACAACATTCGCATTACATTCATTTAATAGATGTGCTACTTTTTCTAACTGTCCAGGAATATCTGGAAGCTGTACTGAGAATGAGAAGATTCTTCCTCTTTCAATAAGTCCCTTATTGATCATAGAAGAGATAGAAAGCACATCAATGTTACCACCTGATACAAGTGAAACAACCTTCTTATTCTTTTCATTGAGTTTCTTTAATGCAGCAAGTGAAAGAATACCTGAGTTTTCAGCTACAAGCTTATGTTTTTCTACTAATACTAAGAATGCATCCATTAACTCATAATCACTGACTGTGATAATACCATCTACATATTCTTTAATATATTCAAAAGGCTTTTCGCCAATTGTCTTAACTGCAGTACCATCCGCAATAGTCACTGCTTCATTTAATGAAACGATACGATCTTCATTAATGGCAGCAAGGGCACTGGCCGCTCCTTCTGGTTCTACACCGATAATCTTAACTGTTGGTTTAATAAGTTTAGCGGCACAGGCAATACCTGAAATCAATCCTCCACCACCAACTGGTACAAGAATAATATCTGTATCTGGTAATTCTTCGAGAATTTCTAAGGCAATGGTTCCCTGACCTTCAATGACATCTTC
>ULWN01026022.1_pt1 | contig 9736 bp, 10 predicted proteins | sample 1960371 | NCBI WGS metagenome assembly ULWN01 (sample SAMEA4835813, study PRJEB28245) | human gut metagenome | biome: gut microbiome; material: fecal sample | place: Denmark | collected 2008 | reverse complement strand
CCGCCGCCATGCTGCGGAATACGCACATGCTGGTCTTTGCTGCCCTGATCGTTGCGCTGCGGGTGGCGGTCAAATTTGCCCGCATACCGGTGGCCGCCGGCGTCAGCCTGACGCTGGACTGCTATGTCAATTCGCTGGGCAGTCTGGTCTATGGGCCGGTGGTGGGGCTGGCCGTGGGCGCCGTCAGCGACACCCTCGGCTGCCTGATTGCCCCAAATGGTCCGTATTTCTTCCCCTTCATTCTGGTCGAGATGAGCAGCTCCTTCCTGTTCGGTCTGTTCTTCTGGCGGCAGCGGATCACCGTGCCCCGCATCCTGGCGGCCAAATTCACCGTAAACCTGTTTTCCAATATTGTGCTGAACAGTCTGATGATCAAGTGGAGCTATACCGTTTTTTACGGCGCAGAAAAGGCCTATTCCCTGATCAATCTTTCCCGCATTGCCAAAAATCTGGTGGTCTTTCCGCTGGAGGCGGCGGTAATCGCCATTGTATTCAGTGCTGCCATGCCGGCGCTGCGCTCCCTCGGCCTGGTCGATCGCGAGGACACCCCACGCCTGACCGCCCGGCACGCGCTCCTGATCGCGGGGCTGACCGTGTGCTCTGCGGCACTGGTGCTCTTTTACATCTTCTTCCTGCGCGATTTCATCGCCGCGCACAATATCACGAAGCTGTAACCGCTTACATTTCGATTATACAAAAGAAACACGACGGCATCGGCCTTATAGGCCGGTGCCGTCGTGTTTCGTTGAACAGCGTGATCGGGATACAGCCATTTCTGAAACGACATAGCTGCTCTCCGTTTTGTCCATTACAGCTTTGCGCCCTTGGCGCCGCCCAGCGAGACCCCCGCCAGGATGTTGCTCTCATAGGTGAAAGTAAGCTTCTGCCGCTCCCGCTGCCGCTTAAAGGCCAGCGCCACCAGCTCATCCATCAGCTGCGAAAAGCTGACCCCCACCTCCTGCCAAAGATAAAACGCCAGTGAGCCGGGGATGGTGTTGATCTCATTCACCCACAGTTCGCCGCTTTCGCGGTCATTAAGGAAGTCGATCCGCGCCACACCAAGGCAGCCGAGCGCCTGAAAGGTCTTTACCGCCAGCGCCTGCACCTGCTCCGTCATGCCCTCCGGCAGCTCGGCCGGGCAGCGACGCTTCAGGTCGGTCATCCCGTCGGAAACGCCGGTTTTTTTGCTGCCGCCGGAAAGGTACTTATCGCCGAAGGTCAGAATATCCTTGGCATTCAGCGGTTCCTCACACGCCGAGGGGCGGGCGCTGTCCGCATCGCCCAGCACGGCGCAGTTGATCTCCCGCAGATGCGGCACCGCCCGCTCCACCAGCACCCGGGGAGAAAAGCTGACCGCCAGATCCAGTGCGTCCAGCAGGCTCTGCCGATCCCCGGCCTTGGAAATGCCGACGGAGGAACCGAGGTTGACCGGCTTAACGATCACCGGATACCCAAACACCTGCTCGATCTCATCCAAAATCCGTTCGCCATCGGCCGCATACTCGCGGCCGGTATACTGCCGCGCCTCCAGCACCGGCACACCGGCCTGCCGCAGCACGGCCTTCATCGCAAACTTATCCATTCCCAGCGCAGAGGAGGTCACATCACAGGATGCATAGGGGATGTTCAGCATCTCCAGCAGCCCCATCAGCGTACCGTCCTCCACATTGGTGCCATGCACCACCGGCACCGCCACATCAAAGGCCGCCAGCACATTGTTGCCAAATTTTCTGGCCGGATGGCGGACCAGCTCCACACAGCCGTCCCCCGCCACGGGCAGCACCGGCTGTGCTGCCGCCAGACAGGCCTTCATATCCCGGTAGCTTTCCACCTGGCCGAGATTTTCTCCGATATAAAACCGGTTATCCTTGCTGATATACACAGGAAAGGCCTCATATTTGGCCGGATCCAGCGCCCGCAGCGCCTGGATACCGGAAATGATGGACACCTCATGCTCCACACTGTGTCCGCCAAATAGCACAGCAACTCTTGTCTTCATCGCATTATCCTCCGATCACACATTCGCTGAACCATACGAAAAATTGCTTTGTCCAAGGCGATCCCGCACAGCATTTGTGCGGTGCTGCCTTAAAAATTATCCGGCAGGTCGTTTTCCAGCAGCACGATGCGCGGCTCATTCCCCGGCAGGCTGCGTACAAAGCTGAGCCCCTCCTGCAGCGTGGCCGCCACATGGATACGCTCCTCCGGGAAACCGCCCTGCAGCAGTCCTTCTTTCAGCGGCGGCGCCTGCCGCAGGCCAATCAGCACCGCCCAATCGCATCGGCTGGCGGCGTATTCGCCCAGCTCCCGGTTCAGCGCCTCCTGGCGATCGCCCAGCTCCACCATGCCGGGGGTCACCAGCACCCGCTGCGCGGCAAAGCCCGCCAGCGTATCCAGCGCACTGCGGAAGCCCGCCGGGTTGGAATTGTAAGCATCGTCGATATAGCCATTGGGTAAAAGCTGCAGGCGGTGCTCCACCGGGTGCAGCATCCGCACAGGATACAGCATTTCCTTCAGTGAGACCCCCAAATAATGCGCCACCGCCATGCAGCCGGCCAAATTCTGGATATTGTGCACCCCCAGCAGATGGGTGGTGTAGGTGCAGCTCTCACCGTCCGGTGCCGTCAGGGTGAAGTGGCTGCCGTGGCTGTCCACCGCAATATCCGAGGCCACATAGTCCGCCCCCGGCGTGGTGCCGTAGGTCACGCACGGCACCTTTACCGCATAGCCGCGGATGTAGGCATTATCCCAATTGAGGAAAACCGCGCCGTCGGCCGGAATGGCCTCCGCCAGTTCAAACTTGGTATGCAGAATATTCTGCACCGTGCCGAAGGTCTCCAGGTGCTGCTCCCCAATGGCGGTGATCACCCCGTATTTCGGGTGCACCAGCTGGCAGATCTCGGCAATATCGCCGGGGTTTTTGGCCCCCATCTCCGCAATAAAGATCTGGTGGCTCGGCCGCAGCTGCTCACGCACGGTCCGCACCACCCCCATGGTGGTGTTATAGCTGCCGGGGGTCATCAGCACATTGTACTTAGCCTCCAGCAGCGCCGCCAGGAAATTCTTCACGCTGGTCTTTCCAAAGCTGCCGGTCACGCCGATCACCGTCAGCTGCGGCATACTGTCCAGTATGCGGCGGGCATCCCGCACATAGCCGGCGGCAATACGCTCCTCCAGCGGCAGATTGATGCGATTGGCCAGCCCCGTCCACAGCCACACGATCATGGAAAACAGCCCGGCAAAGGCCACCCCGCGCAGCGGCAGGGTGAACCACACCAGCACCAGCGCCAACACGCACAGCAGCGCCTGTGTGAAAAACAGCCGCTTGACCCGTGCGGTGCATACCAGCGGCTTTTTTGCCCGGCGGGGACGGTTGAGCAGCGCCGTCAGCAGCAAAATGGCCGCGTTCAACGCATACAGGGTGCTGTTCGGCACCCGGCCGCACAGCCACAGCGTCAGCACACACAGAAACGGCAGCAGCCGTGGTACATTCACCAGCCGCCGGTCATTCTCCCGGCACCATTTGCGGTAGCGCTCCGGGCGATAGGAATTCAGCTGCAGCATATGGGTGAAATACACCGCCTGCAGAGAAAAATTGAGCGCCGCCGCTGCCAGCAGCAGGCATTTCATCGCCAGTTCCATCATTTGCCCCTTTCGTCAGGTCGGGTTGCCGGGCTTCAGGAAGGCATCCAGCGCCCGGCTGCAGATTCCCCACTGCTGGGCAAAGGCAAAGTGCCCAGCCCCCGGCAGAACCACCAGCCCCGCATCCGGTATGCGGCTCTCCATCAGCCGGCCATCCCGCAGCGGGGTGGCGGTGTCCAGCTCCCCCCAGATCAGCAGGGTGGGCACCGGATCCGCCGGCAGCAGCGGGGTCAGATCCTCATTGACGCACAGCGTCATGGTGCGCCGCATCAGCGGCGAGGCATTCTGCCAGTCCGCCGACCCGGCGCGCCCGCGCACCCGCTCCGCCAGGCCGGGAAACAGCCGCTCCGCCCCCGGCAAACGGGACAGGCGCTTGGCCGCCTTATAACTATATACCTTACAGTAGTATTTTACCGTGCGCCGCGGGCGGATCCCCGCGGCATCCAGAAATACCGCCTTTTCCACTGCCAGTGGTAGCGGCCGGCGCGCCAGCAGCTTCAGGCTGATGCGGCCGCCAAAGGAATGGTTCATCAGGATCAGCTTCTGCCCCTGCAGCTGCAGTGCCGCAGCAAATGCCAGCGTCCATTCCACATAATCATCCACACAAAAGGGCTGCGCCGGCTCCTCGCTGCCGCCAAAGCCGGGCAGATCCGGCGCCACCACGCGGCAGTAGCCGGCCAGGTGCTCCAGCAGCAGCCGATAGGTCGCCACCGGCGCGCCCCAGCCATGCAGGAACAGCACCACCGGCCGCCCGGCCGCATTTTCCGGATCGCTGTCCATATAGCTCACCGTCTTGCCCTGCAGCGTCAGCGTCATGCTGTTCCCTCCTGTCATTTCAATCGTTTTTGTCGTCTTTATTCCCCATAGGTGCGGATGTCGATGCTGTTGATCAGCACATCCGTTTTCGGCTTGCTGTTATCCGTTTCCACGGCTGCAATGGCGTCCACCACATCCATACCATCATACACCTGGCCGAACACGGTATGGCCGCCACTCTGGCGCCAGGCGCCGTCCAGGTAGATATTGCCGCCCACCTTGGCGTACAGCTCCCACACCGCATCCGGCACCAGCGAATCCACCGGGTTGATCCCGCCGCGGTAGTTTTCAATATAGGTTTCCGCATCCGGATAGTAGGTGGTGAAGCTGCTGCCGTAATAGTCGGCCAGCTGCTTGTACTCCGCCTCATAGCTGCTCTTCAGCTTGTCGTAATCGTACTGCTCCTTCAGCTGCGCGGCGGTGCTGCCGTCGGGCTTCGCCTGGTTGATGAAAAACTGGCTGCCATTGGTGCCGGGGCCGGCATTGGCCATGGCCAGCGACCCACGCAGGTTCATCAGCTTCTGGTCAAATTCATCCTCAAACGGCTCACCCCAGATGCTCTCGCCGCCGCTGCCGGTGCCGTCCGGGTCGCCGCCCTGGATCATAAAATTGTTGATCACCCGATGGAAGGTCAACCCGTCATAATAGCCGTTTTTGGCATGGGTAGTGAAATTCTGCACCGCCTTGGGTGCTGCCTCCGGGAACAGGCGGATGAAAATATCGCCCATCGAGGTATGCATGATCGCCACCGTGTCGCCGGCGGTCGGCTGCTCCAGCTGGAAGCCATAATCCTGCTCGGCATAGGCGGTCGGTACCCCGTTATCCCCCGTCTTCGGCTTTGTGTCCGTTTTCTTGCCGCAGCCGCCGATGGACAGCAGTCCCAGGGCCATCACCGCAGCCAGTGTCAGGCTGAGCGTCCGATGCTTTTTCATCATGGTTTTCGTCTCCTGTCATTCATGAAGTTTTCGCCGCATGATGGGTGTGCGTCCGTCACCGGGCGGCAGCAGCCGCGCCAGTTCGTCGATCTCCCGGCTCTGCTGCCGCAAAAAAGCAGCCGCCGCCGGATCCTCCGTCAATATCCGCCCGGCGCGGCGCACCGCCCGGACAAAATCCCACCGCAGCGGCACGTGCGCCCGCTGCCGCAGCAGCGGACACAGCCGCCAGCCGCGCGGATCGTATACCGCACGCACCCGGCCATCCGCCCCCAAATGCGGGAACAAGGGGAAAAACCGGCACGCCAGCGGCCGCCGCGTCCGGTCGCATTGCCCGGTGCAGGTCAGCAAGGAGCCGCCGGCCGCCTCCGTAATGATAAAGCCTGTATCCATCGGCAGCTGCTCCTCTCCGGGGAACAGCAGCATACCGCAGCTTTGTGCCGTTGCGCGGCAGCAGCAGCCACCACACGCCCGGCCGCAATCGGCTTCCAGCGGGGTTACCGCCTGCAGCAGCGCCCGTGCCCGGAGGATGGCATCATGCATAGGGCACGATATCCATGCCGAGGATGGTCACATCTGCCAGCGGCTTATCATTGCGGTCGGTCTCCACCGCCGCAATGGCATCCACCACATCCATGCCGTCATACACCTGGCCGAACACCGTGTGGTGATAATCCAGGTGGGGTGTGCCGCCAACCGCGGCATACGCCTGCGCCGCCTGCGGCGGGAAGTAGTCCGGCAGCTCCTTCATCTGCTCCAGCAGCGCCGGATGGCAGCTGTCCGCCTGCACGATAAAGAACTGGCTGCCGTTGGTGCCGGGGCCGGCATTGGCCATGGACAGTGCCCCACGCAGATTGTGCAGCAGCGGCGAAAATTCGTCTGCAAAATTCTTGCCCCAGATGCTCTCTCCGCCGCAGCCGGTGGCTGTCGGGTCGCCACCCTGGATCATAAAATCCTTGATCACGCGGTGAAAAACAATGCCGTTATAATAGGCGTCCTTGGCGTGGGTGATGAAATTCTCCACTGCCTTGGGCGCCTGCTCCGGGAACAGGCGCAGGGAAATATCCCCCTTGTTGGTATGCATGATGGCAACGGTCTCTCCCGCCGCCGGTTTTGCCAATTGCTCCATGGTGTTGCCGTCCCTTCTGCCGTCAAGCGGCCGTTTCTCAGTAAGCCTTGCCCCAGTAGACCAGGCACTTTGCAGGCTTTCCGCAGCACACGCAGGTGTCGCTGATGTGCTCCTGCGCAAGCGGAATGCAGCGTGAGCCGACACCGGTCAGCTCCTTGACCTTTTCCTCACAGGCCGGGTCGCCGCACCACATCGCCTTTACAAAGCCGTCGCCGTTTTTCTCCAGCATGGGCACGATCTCCTCAAGCGTGCGGCACGCATAGGTGCGGCGCTCACGGTTTTCCAGTGCCTTCTGATAGATGCTGTCCCGCACCGCCTGCAGCAGCTCGGGGATCCGGGTCTCCAGCTCATCCAGCGCCACCACCGTCTTTTCCCGGTTATCGCGGCGCACGATCACGCACTGTCCCTGCTCGATATCGCGCGGGCCGATCTCCAGCCGCAGCGGCACACCCTTCATCTCATATTCGGCAAACTTCCAGCCGGGGCTGTTGTCGCTGTCGTCCAGCTTCACACGGGCAATCTTGCTCAGTCGCTCCTTCAGCTCATTTGCCTTATCCAGCACGCCGGGCTTGTGGGAGGCGATCGGCAGGATCACCACCTGGATGGGCGCCACGGCGGGCGGCAGCACCAGGCCGTTATCGTCGCCGTGGGTCATGATGATCGCCCCGATCATGCGGGTGGTCATGCCCCAGGAGGTCTCATAGACATACTGCTTCTTGTTGTCCTTATCCGTGAACTGGATATCAAAGGCCCGCGCAAAGCCGTCGCCAAAATAGTGCGAGGTGCCGGCCTGCAGGGATTTGCCGTCGTGCATCAGCGCCTCAATGCAATAGGTTGCCTCCGCACCGGCGAATTTGTCGCTGTCGGTCTTGCGTCCCTGCACCACCGGGATACCGAGATATTCCTCGCAGAAGCTGGTGTACACATTCAGCATCCGCTCGGTCTCCTCAATCGCCTCCTCGGCGGTGGCGTGCACGGTGTGCCCCTCCTGCCACAGAAACTCGCGGGAGCGCAGGAACGGGCGGGTGGTCTTTTCCCACCGCACCACGCTGACCCACTGGTTATACAGCTTCGGCAGGTCGCGATAGGAATGGACGATATTGGCAAAGTGCTCACAGAAAAGCGTCTCCGAGGTGGGCCGCACACACAGGCGCTCCTCCAGCTTTTCGCTGCCGCCGTAGGTCACCCAGGCCACCTCCGGCTCAAAGCCCTCCACATGATCCTTTTCCTTTTGCAGCAGACTTTCCGGGATAAACATGGGCATATTCACATTCTCATGCCCAGTCTGCTTGAACATCCCGTCCAGGATGCGCTGGATATTCTCCCAGATCGCATAGCCATAGGGACGGATGACCATACAGCCCTTCACGCTGGTGTACTCAATCAGCTCCGCTTTTTTCACGATATCGGTGTACCATTTGGCAAAATCCTCATCCATGGAGGTAATGGCTTCCACCATCTTTTTGTTTTCTGCCATGTTTTCAGCCCTCTTTCTGTTTGCGTTCCGTGCGCACAGCGCAGGATCCGTATATCCATATTAAGACAGTTTATTATTATACCGAATGCAGCGGAAATTTTCAACCGAAAATGTAAAAAACCGCAAAATTCTTTTTGTGACAAGCTCATTCAACCCGCAGTTATCTGCCCTTGACAAGCCAAAAACGGTTTTCCACTTCCACTCGCCGGAAAAACTGGTTGTAAAAACGGCATTTTTCACATCTTCCACCGGGTTTTCCCCCGTTTTTGGGGAAAACTTTGGCTGGCGGTCGATTTACAACCTGTAATATTTCCCTTTTTCTGTCACCCCCGGCCATGCAACGCCGTGTATAAGCACCGCCGATCGCCGCCATACTAACCACGCAAATGCCGAAAAAACCACCGCACACAAAGGAGCCTGACCATGATTAAAGGTGTCAATCGTCAGATGATCGAAGTTACCCACACCGGCAGTCCGTATTTTGAGCGCGCCTACCTTGTGGTGCGCGCCGGCAGCAGCCAGACGCCGGAGGAGACCCTGCAGCGGCTGGCCGGCAAGGTGGTGCAGCAGGCCGACAGCTATGCCGGACTGCGCCGCCAGCACCGGCGGCTGTGGCTGCGCCGCACCCTGTGGACGCTGCTCAGCGCCGGGGTCGGCGCGGCCATCGCCCTGCTGCCGCGGCTGCTGGGGTAGCCGCCGCACCGCCAAGGGCGGAAAACAAAAAAGGCCGGCCGGCTATACAAGCCGGCGGCCTTTGCCCCATTTCGGCGGTGCCTGTAGGTCACTCCTGCGGCGCATCCTGCCGCTGCCCGGTGATCAGGGCCGTCAGCAGCGCCATCCCCTGGTCGTGCTCCTCCCCGCGCTTTTCTGCCGTACCAACGGCAGCCCGCACACCGAAATACAGCTTCTGCGGCAGATCATCGAACCGCGCGTCCTCTGTAATGCGCGAGTCACTGCTCCAATCCCAGCTGCAGCCATCCTCGTTCACCCCGGCTCCCTGCACCGGCAGCGGAGAGAGAAAACTGTGCTCCTTTCCGTCCGTCACGCCCATAAGCCACTCGTAGTACGCCGGCTCAAAGGCAAACAGCATCACATCCCCGGTGGCCAGATGTGCCTGCAGGCTCTGGTAGTTGGCCAGCTGCATCTCGCGTGAGATATTTTCCCCCAGCTGGCAGGTGATGATCTGCACCTCCACCTTGCCGTCGCCATCCACATCCTCGCCGCAGCTCTCCAGCAGCTCCTTCAGCGGGGCCAGCTCACTGTCCAGATAGCCGCGCTCACTGGCCAGCAGCAGGGTGTAGTCCGGCGGGTCCTTGCGGGCGCACTGCACCGCCAGCACCGCGATCACAGCCGCCACAAACAGGCAGCCCAGCACGATCCATTTGTAATGATACCAGAAATTCTCCCATTTCTGCCGGGGGGAACGGGGCGGCTGTGCCGGCTGCTCCGGCTGCAGCTCCTCCGGCGCCACCCCCGCCAGCAGCATCTCGCGTGCCATGCGGTCATCGCCTTTCTTTGCTTCCCGCGGGAAGCTTTCTGCCCCCATCATACCAAAAATCCGCCGGCGGCGCAAGCACCGGGGGCGGAAATTCACCGTCTGTTTGCAAAAAATTCAAAAATATCCCTCCGACGGCCGATGGCAAATTTTCGGCTTTTTTTCAAAAATTTCGGATTTTTCTCTTGACAAACGGGCAAGCTTAGTGTATTATAGGCAAGCGGTTTCGGAAAGCCGCCCTGCAA
>ULWN01027677.1_pt1 | contig 9741 bp, 5 predicted proteins | sample 1960371 | NCBI WGS metagenome assembly ULWN01 (sample SAMEA4835813, study PRJEB28245) | human gut metagenome | biome: gut microbiome; material: fecal sample | place: Denmark | collected 2008 | reverse complement strand
AATGATTTTCTGGAGTTTTGCTTTTCTTGTATATATAGGGCTTTATTTTTGTGAAAGAATATTTTATACGCCTTACCGAATTGAAGGTAAGACAAATGTTTATTTTGTTTTGTTCCCTATTTTTGTTATTCTTTTTTTCGTTATAATTGTAATATATATTATGTATATTGAAAAGAAAAATGAAATTCAATTAGTTAATAATCAGAATGAGATGATTGAAAAGAATTATCAAGAAATGATTTTGCTATATCAGAAAAGGGAACGAGTATTTCATGATATGAAAAATCATTTATCTGTTTTAGCTCTTTTGCTTTCAGAAAAGGATATATCTAGAGCTGAAAATTACATCAATAAAATAAGTGAACCAATTTTAGAACTAGAGCATAAAAAATACACATATAATCGAATAGTGGATATAATATTAGCTGACAAAATAGAGAAGGCGCATAATTATAATATTAATTTAGAAATTAAAGCTGGAATAATTGAAGAAGGACGTATACAAGATATTGATTGGTGTTCAATTTTAGCGAATCTTTTGGATAATTCTATCGAGGCCTGTATGAAGGTGGAAGAAAAAGATAGATGGATAAAACTTATCCTTAATCAAAATGATTGTGCTATTATGATAGATATTTCTAATGCCTATAATGGAATAATTAATGAAACGAATGGGTTCCTTGAAAGCAGTAAATTAAACAAGGATTTGCATGGTATAGGAATCAAAAGCATTAAAAGTTCTGTTGAAAAGTATAACGGTATTATGGAGTACAGAAATGATATGAAAATATTTGAAATTAATATTTCATTATTTTATTAAAAAGAAAAGGAGAAAAAGATTATGGAACTGAAAAGAGAATTATTTATGGAAAACGCTGGAGATGTGATGCTTGAGATTAGCGAAGATATGAAAGAGGTACAGGCACCGGCACCGGATATTACATTATCTACTACTTTATTTTCAATCTTTTGCTGCTAAAAAACTTAACAGGAAGGCAAGATGTTTATAAAACATCTTGCCTTTTCTCAACTCATTTTCAGTGAAAATGATTAAACTGATTTAGGATAATATATGATGAAAAAAAATATGGATTTATTTGAAAAAAGTATAAGAATATTAAGTGACTCAGAATGCACTTTGGCATTCAATCATACTTTTGGTGCTTTCTATCTCCACTTCCTTGCAGAAACAAAGAAAAAATTCATTGAAGAACTGGGTTCGGCCTATAATCCCGATGTGTTCTGCAATGGTATTCCGGAACTCATTCTTTCACGTCTCCATGCGGTATGTGTAAGAGCGTTAATTGTAGAGATGAGCATGTATAAGGCGGCTGGACGGCTTAAAGGCAATAATAGCGGTGAAGAGTATGAATACTTTCAGGAACAGTTTCTTGTAAAACAGGAGATGAGAGAAGAACTTTTTCAGGTATATCCATTGTTGAAACAAAATATCACAAGGACTATCAGTCAATCTGCGAAATTTTTAAGTGATATGTGGAAGCGTCTGAATGCAGACAGAACGGAAATAGAGAAAAACATATTTGGAGGCGGACCTTTGGGGAATATAGTGTCTGTTTCCGGTGTGGGTTCTGATTTTCATTGTGAAGGTCAGTGTGTGTTGAAAATAGAAACAGATAAAGGGCAGAAATTTTTATATAAACCCCGGCCTGTTCAAACCGAAAAGGCTTTTCTTGTATTGCTGAATCATCTATATAAAGGAATAGGTATGAATGAATATTCCTATGGATGTGTGCTGCGTGAGAATTATGGCTGGGTCGAATATGTAGAAGCGGAAAGCTGCATGGAACCGGAGCAGATTAATCGTTATTTCCAACGATTGGGTGTAAGTATATGCTTGAGTTATTTCCTGGGTACAGGAGATCTTCATTATGAAAATCTTATTGCGCATGGGGAATATCCGGTACCGGTAGATGTAGAGGTGTTTTGTACTCAGGCGGGAGGGAAAGATGGTACAAAGGAAGGGTATTCAGTCCTGTTCAGCGGAATCCTGCCTGATCCGTCAAGAAGCACGCAAGTAAATATACTGAATGGCGGGGAGGGGCAAAAAGCATCGATTAAAGTGGCACGAGTTATTAACGATAAGTCTTCGGATATGAAAATAGCTTATGATTATCCGGAAATGCCTGTCGCTGATAACCAGGTAATGCTGAATGGCAGCAGGATATCCGCGGCTGCATATGAGACGGATATCAGTGATGGCTTTCGAAAAGCATACAGTTTTATTATGGAAAATAAGAGTAATTTTACAGCTTTATTTGTAAAGGAAAGCCTGGAATGCAGGATCAGGGTACTTCTGGAAAATACACAGAGATATACTATGCTTTTGTCAGGCAGTGGTCATCCTATGGTATTACAAAGTGCCGAAAAAAGAAGGGAACTGCTGGAACATATATATGAAGGCAAAAATGGACTCTCCCTAAAAGAAAAGCAGGCTGTGGAATATGGCATAAGAGATTTGGAAGAAGGTGATATTCCTTATTATTTTACAGAAATGAACAGTCATTCTCTTTTTACATCCCGCAAAGAAGAAATTGATGAATACTTTTCCCTATCACTTACAGATTGTTTCCGTTTTAGAATGGAAAAAGCGGGAAGATTGGATTGCAGCAGACAAGAACAGATTATCCGTATGGTAATAGAATTATCCGGATACGGAAAAGAAGAGTTTGTAAATAGTCATTTTCCTGTAAAGAAGGTAGATAAAAAACAAGATCCCGAAAAGCAACAACAATTTTTTTTACACAAGGCAATGGAGATTGCGGCGCAGATAGAAAAGGAAGCATTATGGGATAAGGACAGACAGACTATCAGTTGGATAGAACCATTATTGGCAGGGGTGAAAGAGGAAAGAATTCATATAGTGGATGGAGACATGTATTTTTATAATGGACTGTCCGGCATTGCTGTTTTTCTTTATAGTATAAATCGTGTATCCGGAAAACTGAAGGCACTCTGCGATGCTGTAAAAAATACAATGTTCCAATATACTGATAGCTGTTTGATGGACAGAAGAAGGCTATTGTCAGATAATACGGGAATTTTTTGCGGAGAAGCTTCGTTGTGCTATTCCTATCAGCTTCTTTACCGAATGACAGAGGACGATATTTTTCTGGAATATGCCAGGAAGCATGCCGTACTGTTGACAGAATTGTTGGATAAGGATACTGTTTTTGATTTGGTTTATGGTAACGCAGGGGCTATTCTGGTATTATGCGGGATGTATTCTTTCACTCAGGATATTCAGTATTTGAAAGAAGCGGAAAAGGCAGGGGATATTGTGGCGGCGCATGCTGTCAGTCAGGGTACAGGATTTGGATGGATAAATAAAGCTTCTCAGGCGGTATTGGCAGGTATGTCCCATGGAAACAGCGGAATGATTCCGGGTTTGATAAAGCTATCCTATTTATTAAACACTGACAAATATGATGACTTGATTATAGGCTGTTTGGAATATGAGGACAGCTTGTATAGTGAAGAGTATCATAACTGGGCTGATTTGCGGCAGGAAGGTGATGAAAGATATCAGGCCTGCGCCTGGTGCCATGGTTTTGGAGGAATTACGGTGTCAAGACTCGCCTGTCTTCCATATGCAGGAGTGGAACTGGAACAGCATCTTAAGCAGGATTTATCGCGGGCCGAGAACTGTTTCCTTTCTTTGCAGATGAGAAAAGGTATGTGTCTTTGCCATGGGAATCTGGGAATGCTGCTCCTTTTAGATAAATATATGGAACATAACAGCAGCAGTGGATTGAAATATATTAAGGATCTTCTTGTTATGGCAACTTTGGATGAATTGGAGCACAGTCATATCATGCCTCAGGAAAAATATGCAAAGGGAATGATGAATGGAATGGCCGGTATTGGATATGCCTGTCTGAAGCTGGCGGGAGTTGTTTCTCTGCCGGATATTATGTTGTGTGATATATGAGTGTCGGATACCGAAAAGCATGCTGCCGGAAAAAGTTAATAGTTGGGAAATTAGTGAAGGATAGCAGCAGGGAATAAGAAGTTTGCCAGCATTGTCCTTGCAGGAAAAACAAAAGTGTGTCAGAAACGGATTGCATCAAGAAAGAATGTATGCTATACTGATGAACTGACGGGTGAAAACAACGGATGCCGCGCTTTATGAGTCCTTTTCATGTCCCACGGAATCCGGCAAAGCCCGGTTTTGAAGTGTCCGGTTTACCGGATGGAAATCATAGGAGAAATTAAGCCTGCCAGGCAGGCGGTGAGGAGATTGTGAAATGGAGATCTTATACAGAAGTACCAGAAGTAATGCTGTAGCAAGCGCTTCCCAGGCGATTCTGAAAGGACTTTCCGAGGACGGAGGCCTTTTTGTACCGGAAAAAATCCCTGCGTTGGATAAAACGCTGCAGGAATTAAGTACCATGACCTACCAGGAAGTGGCCTATGAGGTTATGAAGCTGTTTCTGACCGATTTTACAGAGGAAGAGCTGAAGAACTGTATCGCCAATGCGTATGACAGCAAGTTTGATACGGAAGTGATCGCACCTCTGGCAGAAGCAGGAGGGGCTTATTATCTGGAACTTTTCCATGGAAAGACCATTGCCTTTAAAGATATGGCGCTGTCCATCCTGCCTCATCTTATGATTACATCGGCGAAGAAAAACCACGCGGATAAGGATATCGTTATTTTGACGGCGACCTCCGGAGATACCGGAAAGGCGGCCCTGGCCGGTTTCGCAGATGTGCCGGGAACGAAAATTATTGTTTTTTACCCGAAGAACGGAGTGAGTCCGATCCAGGAAAAACAGATGGTCACCCAGAAAGGGGATAATACCCTTGTTGTAGGCATTCATGGCAATTTTGATGATGCCCAGACAGGTGTGAAAAAGCTTTTTTCCGATAAGGATCTGGAAAAGGAGATGGCAGATAAGGGATATCAGTTCTCTTCCGCCAATTCCATCAATATCGGACGTCTGGTACCTCAGATTGTTTATTATGTATACGCATATGCACAGCTGCTGGCAGAGGGCAAGATCGCAGCGGGCGAGAAGATTAATGCTGCAGTGCCCACCGGTAATTTCGGGAATATCCTTGCGGCCTTTTATGCGAAGAATATGGGGCTTCCCATTAATAAACTGATATGTGCATCCAATGAAAATAAGGTGCTTTATGATTTCTTTTCCACCGGAGAATACGATCGTAACCGTGATTTTGTTCTTACCAGCTCCCCTTCCATGGACATCCTGATTTCCAGTAATCTGGAGCGTCTTATCTATAGAATAGCAGGGGATAATCCAGAGAAAACAGAAGCCCTCATGAAGGCTCTCAGCGGAGAAGGAAAATATGAGATCACTTCGGAGATGAAGGAAAAGCTGGATGATTTCTATGGCAATTTTGCGAAGGAAGAGGAAGCCTTCGGCAAGATTAAAGCTTTGTACGAAGATACGGGATATGTGATTGATACTCATACGGCGGTTGCATCCGCTGTTTATGACAAATATAAGGCTTCAACGGGAGACAAAGACACGCTGACGGTAATAGCATCCACAGCCAGTCCGTTTAAGTTTGCCAGAAGTGTTATGCAGGCGGTTGATCCCAAATACGGCGATGCAGTATGGGGAGATTTTGAATTGGTTGATGAGTTATCAAAGCTGGCGAACGTAGAAGTTCCTGAAGCGGTTGAAGAGATCAGGTCTGCTTCGGTAAGGCATACCGCGATTTGTGAGAAAGACGGGATGAAGGATGTGGTGAGGGATTTCCTGAAATTATAAGAAGGTAAAAGGAATGGCTGTCGGCGGCATATAGAATACTGCGGGCATTGTCCGGGACAAAAAACAGAGCCGGCGCATTAAAGCGCCGGCTTACTTTATGTATCAGGATACTGTATGAAATGAACGGAGAAAAAATCTCCGGATGCAGCAGCTGACTAAGTACGATCTGCAAGATTAACATATTCCTTTTCCTGGCATACGGTCTTATATGCAGGACGGATAATCTTTCCGTTGTTAGCCAGTTCTTCCATACGGTGAGCGCTCCAGCCGACCATTCTTGCGATGGCGAAAATAGGAGTGTACAGCTCGGTGGGAAGCCCCAGCATATTGTAAACAAAGCCTGAATAGAAGTCTACGTTTACGCTTACGCCTTTGTACATCTGTCTTTCTCCGGAAATAACATAGGGAGCAAGCTTTTCAACAAGATTATAAAGTTCAAATTCCTTATGAAGTCCCTTTTCTTCAGAAAGCTTCTCCACGAAGCTTTTAAGGATAATCGCTCTTGGATCAGATTTGGAATAAACCGCATGGCCCACACCATAGATGAGGCCGGCATGGTCAAAGGCGTCCTTGCTCAGCAGGCGTTCCAGATAACGGGATACCTCTTCTTCATCGGTCCAGTCCTTTACTTCTTTTTTCATGTCTTCAAACATCTGCATAACTTTAATGTTAGCGCCGCCGTGACGGGGACCCTTCAGGGAACCAATTGCAGCCGCCATTACGGAGTATGTATCTGTCAGTGAGGAGGTAACTACATGAGTGGTAAAGGAGGAGTTATTACCTCCGCCATGTTCCATATGAAGAATCATACAGATATCAAGAATTCTGGCTTCCAGCGGAGTATAGGAACTGTCAGGACGAAGAATGTGCAGAATGTTTTCCGCCATGGATCCTTCCGTCATAGGCTGATGGATAAAGAGGCTGTTGCCGTCATGATAATGGCTGTAAGCCTGGTAACCATAAATAGATAACATAGGGCATAAGCTGATGAGCTGCAGACACTGTCTCAGTACGTTGGGAAGAGAAACATCATCCGCTCTGTCGTCGTAGGAGTAAAGAGTGAGAATACTCCTTGCCAGGGTATTCATCATATCTTTGCTGGGCGCCTTCATGATAATATCTCTCACGAAGCTTGTGGGAAGGCTTCTGTAGTAAATAAGCAGCTTCTCAAATTCTGCCAGTTCCTGTTTATCCGGCAGCTTGTTGAAGAGCAGCAGGTATGTAACTTCCTCAAATCCGAACCGATGATCCTTGTGGAAACCTTCTACAAGGTCGTTAACTTCATAACCTCTGTAAAAAAGGTGACCATCACAGGGGACCGATTTACCATCCACCATTTTTGTCGCACGGACATCAGAAATGTTGGTGAGTCCGGCCAGTACGCCTTTTCCGTTCAGGTCGCGAAGCCCTCTTTTGACATCGTATTTTGTGAAAAGCTCGGAATCAATGACACCTGCTTCCCTGCTTAATTCAGCCAATCGTACGATTTCAGGAGTAACATCAGAATAGCTGTTGTGTTCTTCCATTCAATCAACCACCTTTCCTCATAAATTTATTATCCCTGCTTTCCTTTCCATCCGGTCTTTTCTGGTTTGACACGTTAAAAAAGGAAAGTAGATAATTTACATAATAACATGAATAACAATTCGAAACAAGAAAAAATGTATTTATTTAGAAACATTTAACATTTTGTTCACTATTCGGGATAGCTTTTTTGTGCGTATTGTATTACAATAATAGGCGGCTTACAGCATATTTTTTTGATGCTGAAGGCCGGAATGAAAAGGTCACATGTTCAGAATAAAAAAAGTAAAGGAAGGTGTACGAAAATGGATAAAAAAGAAATATTAAGACATATTGACCACACCCTTTTAAAACCTTATGCTGTATGGGAGGACATCAGAATTCTCTGTGAGGAAGCTGTGGAGTATAAAACAGCGTCTGTATGCATCCCGCCCTGTTATGTGGAAAGGGTACATGATAAATTCGATACATTGAATATCTGTACGGTTGTGGGATTCCCGCTGGGTTACAGCGTAACCGCCGCAAAGCTGGCTGAAGTGGAAAAAGCCCTTAAGGACGGTGCGAATGAAATTGACATGGTGGTGAATATCAGTGATGTCAAGAATCATCAGTATGGTAAGGTAGAGGCGGAAATACGCGCGCTGAAGGAAGCCTGCGGCGGCCATGTGCTGAAGGTGATTATCGAGACCTGCTATCTTACAGGAGAAGAGAAAATTGCCATGTGCCAGGCAGTGACAAAGGCGGGAGCGGATTATATCAAGACATCTACAGGCTTCGGCACCGGAGGAGCCACGCTGGAAGATGTAAGGCTTTTCCGTGAACATATCGGACCTTCGGTGAAAATCAAGGCAGCCGGAGGCGTGAAGAGCAGAGAGGATTTGGAAATATTCCTGGAGGCAGGCTGTGACAGGATCGGTACTTCCTCCGCAGTGGGACTTCTGAAAGGGGAGGAAGCCGGAGATTATTAAAAGGGCTTTCTTCGGAATCTAATAGTAAATGTAAAGGAGAAAAAATATGAACCAGACAATCCGGAATCGTATAGCCAAGCTCCGGGAAGCTATGGAACGGGCGGGGGTCGATTATTATATGGCGCCCACCGCGGATTTCCACAATTCTGAATATGTGGATGTGTATTTTAAAGTAAGGGAATATCTTTCCGGTTTTACCGGATCCAACGGGACGCTTGTGGTAAGCCGTGATGAAGCGGGCCTTTGGACGGACGGACGTTATTTTATCCAGGCGGAAAATGAACTGGAGGGAACGGGAATCACTCTTTTCAGGATGCTGGATGAAGGGGTTCCCACCATTAAGGAATATCTGAAGGATCATATGAAGGAAGGGCAGACATTAGGCTTTGACGGCAGGGTGGTTGATACGGCCTTTGGCTGCAGCCTAGAAAAAATCCTTGAGGAAAAGAAAATTACGTTTGCCTATGGAAAAGATCTGGCAGATGAGGTTTGGACGGACAGACCGTCGCTTCCCAGCCATCCGGTCATGGTGCTGGATGAGGCGATATGCGGAAAAAGCGCCGGAGAAAAGCTGGAAGATGTCCGGAAGGCCATGGAGAAGGAAGAGACCGATGCTTTCCTCCTCAGCAAGCTGGATGATTTGATGTGGCTGTTTAATATCCGGGGCGGCGATGTGGAATGCAATCCCGTTGCTCTTTCTTACGCTTATATTACCATGAAGGAATGCTTTTTCTTTATCCAGGATACGGAAATAACGGCGGAACTCAGGGCACATGCTGCGAAATATGGCATAACGCTCAAAGACTATGATAACATAGTTCCCTTCCTTCAGAGCAGGACGGAAAGAGAGAAAGTCCTCTATGACGGACACAATACCAGCTACGCTCTTTATTGCACCCTTCGTGAAAAAGGGGAGTGTAAGGACGGTAAGAATCCCACGGAGCTGATGAAGGCCATTAAGAATGAGGTGGAACTCGCACATATGGAGGAGGTCTATCTGAAGGACAGTGCCGCGGTATGTAAGTTCATATACTGGCTTAAGAAAAACGTGGGAAAAATGAAAATAACAGAGGTGACGGCGGCACAGTACCTGGATCATCTGCGGAGTGAAATTGACGGTTATCTGGATCTTTCCTTCCCCACGATAAGCGGCTATAAGGAAAATGCGGCTATGATGCATTATGAGGCTGTGGAAGGCAGCTGCAAGGAGCTTTCTCAGGAAGGAATGCTGCTGGTGGATTCCGGCGGACAATATATGGGCGGAACCACAGATGTGACAAGAACCATCGTGCTTGGCCCTGTTTCCGCTGAGATAAAAGAACATTTCACTGCGGTAGCGGCAGGAATGCTGCAGCTGACGAACGCCAGATTCCTTTATGGCTGTACGGGGAGAAACCTGGATATTCTGGCCAGACAGCCCATGTGGGACAGGAATATCGATTATAAATGCGGGACGGGACACGGCGTAGGCTATATCCTGAATGTCCATG
>ULWN01023085.1_pt1 | contig 9792 bp, 6 predicted proteins | sample 1960371 | NCBI WGS metagenome assembly ULWN01 (sample SAMEA4835813, study PRJEB28245) | human gut metagenome | biome: gut microbiome; material: fecal sample | place: Denmark | collected 2008 | reverse complement strand
ATCTACAACCGCCAGCAGTAAAACTTTATGATACGACACAATAAAATTTGATGGAGGCAGCAACATGAAATTTTCTGAAATGACCTACACCCGTCCCGATGCCGAGAGCACCAAGCAGCATCTCGCTGCGCTCACCGAGCAGCTCAAGGCCGCAAAGAGCTACGAGGAGGCCCGCAAGGTGTTCCTCGCCCAGCAGGAGCAGGCCAAGCACATCTCCACCGCCTCGACGCTTGCGAGCGTCCGCCACTCGATCGACACGCGCGACAGCTTCTACGATGCGGAGGAAAAGTTCTGGAACAGCTTCTTCCCCGAGCTGGAGGAATACAATCAGGCGTGGACGGCGGCAATGCTCGAAAGCCCGTTCCGCGCGGAATTTGCCGGGGAGTTCGGCGATCTGATGTTCGTCAACGCCGAGATCGCGCGCAAGACTTTCTCCCCCGAGATCATTCCCGAGATGCAGCAGGAGAACGAGCTGACGCAGGAGTATGAAAAGCTGCTCGCCTCGGCGCAGATCCCCTTTGAGGGCAAGGTCTACACGCTCTCCCAGCTCTCCCCGTTCAAGACCTGCGCGGACGATGAAAAGCGCCTTGCCGCATGGAAGGCCGAGGGTCAGTGGTACAAGGACAACCAGGCGAAGTTCGACGAGCTCTACGACAAGCTCGTGAAGCTGCGCGACGCGATGGGCAAAAAGCTCGGCTACGAGGGCTACACCACGCTCGGCTACTACCGCATGGTGCGCAACTGCTACACGAAGGAAGACGTTGAAACGTTCCGCGCGGCGGTCGTGAAGTATCTCGTGCCCGTGGCCGATAAGGTCTACCGCGAGCAGGCAAAGCGCCTCGGCAAGAGCTATCCCATGAGCTTTGCCGACAACGCGCTCGAATTCCGCTCCGGCAACCCCCGTCCCGTCGGCACGCCCGATGAGATCCTCGCCCAGGGCATGAAGTTCTACAGCGAGCTCTCCCCCGAGACGAAGGAATTCTTCAAAACCATGCTCGACAATGAGCTTCTTGACGTGCTCTCCACCGAGGGCAAGCAGGCGGGCGGCTACTGCACGAGCATCATGGACTATGAGGTCCCCTTCATCTTCGCCAACTTCAACGGCACGCAGCACGACGTCGAGGTCGTGACGCACGAGGCCGGTCACGCCTTTGAAGCGTGGACGAACCGCAAGCGCATTCCCGTGGATTACATCTGGCCGAGCCTTGAGGCCTGCGAGGTGCACTCGATGTCCATGGAGTTCTTTGCAGAGCCGTGGGCGGAAGGCTTCTTCGGCGGTGACGCCAGGAAGTTCCTTTACAGCCACCTCTCCGGCGCGCTGACCTTCATTCCCTATGGCACGATGGTCGACCATTTCCAGCACGTTGTGTACGAAAAGCCGGAGATGACGCCCGCCGAGCGTCACGCCGTTTGGAAGGAGCTGCTCGGCGTCTACATGCCGTGGATGAAGCTCGACGGCGAGATCCCCTTCTACTCTGAGGGCATGGGCTGGCAGCGCCAGCACCACATCTACTCGAGCCCCTTCTACTATATTGACTACTGCCTTGCCCAGACCGTGGCGCTCGAATTCTGGGCGATGATCCGCAAGGACCTCAAGAATGCCTGGCAGCACTACATGGCCTACACCGTGCAGGGCGGCAGCAAGACCTTCACCGACCTTCTCAAGAACGCAGAGCTTGAAAGTCCCTTTGACGAGAAGTGCCTGCGCGGCGTGTGCGCCGAGGCGGCCGAGGCGCTGGACGCCTTCGACCTCACCGGGATCGCCTGATGGACGAAAAGCACAAAAAGCGCGGCCGGCGCTCGCACCTCAACGACTTTCATCTCAACGTCGCAGGTGAATATGTATATGACGGCAGCGTCTTTTTCTGCCGCAGCAGCGAGGAATCGCTGCGCGGCAGCAAGCGCGCCGTATGGATCATGGCGGCGGCGCTGGCGCTCGCGGTCGTCGCAGGCGGGTGCATTCCCGCGCCGGGAATGCAGAACTGCTTTTACGTTCTGCTCCCCTACCTCGGCGAAGTGGTGGCGGCGGCAAGCGTTGTCTGGGCGCTTGCAAAGCTCGGAACGGACTGGCGCGAGGTGCGCGAGTACAACTACGAAAAAAGCGTTGCCGTTCTGCCCGTGCGAACCGTGGTCACCGCAGGTTTTGCAGCGCTCGGCATCGTGTGCGAAGGGATCTTCTTTTTCGCCAATAAGCCCGCAGATAAGGCACTTTTCGCCCTTCTTTACGTTCTGCTGAAGCTGATCGTGCTGCTCTGCGCTCTCGGCGTGCGCGCTAAAATAATGCAGGCAGAATGGGACAAAATACCTAAAAAAGACAAATCCTAAAATTTTACACTGTACAATCTTCACTATTTTATGCTATAATTGAAAAAATTCTATGAGCTCATTTGCGGTGCACAGTTGTCCACAAGGGGCGCACTCCCCATTTTTCCGTGCGCGCGGCGCACGGGCATTCCTTGTGCTGCACGGGGAACTCCCCCGTTTTAGCAAAATAAAATAAAGGAGTAGATTCAATGAAAAGAACACTTGCACTGATCCTTTCTCTGGTTATGTGTCTCGGTCTTCTCGCCGGCTGCGGCGACAAGAAGGACAACCAGACCAAGGACGAGAACACGCCGCTGGTCGTCGGCTATGCCGCGTTCAACGAAAAGTTCTCTCCCTTCTTCTCGGAAACCGAGTATGACCAGGATGTCTGGGTCATGACCTCTCTCGGCCTGCTCAACAGCGACCGTCAGGGCCAGATCATCATGAACGGTATCGAGGGCGAAACGCACGCCTACAACGGCACCGACTATACCTACTATGGTCCTGCCGACTGCGAGATCGTCGAGAATGCCGATGGCACTGTCGACTACAACTTCACCATGCGTGACGACATCGTCTTCTCCGACGGCGAGAAGGTCACCATCGACGACGTCATCTTCTCCATGTACGTCCTCTGCGACCCCACCTACGATGGTAACTCCACGCTGTACGCTGTCCCCATTCAGGGTATGGCTGCCTACCGCAGCGGTATGACCACGCTCGCCAAGGCGCTCGCCGCGGCCGGTCGTGACAATGCTGACTTCACCTACTGGACCGAAGAGCAGCAGACCAAGTTCTGGGACAACTTCGATAAGGGTCTCGTTCCCTTCGCTCAGGGCATTGTCGACGCTTGCGTTGAGGCCGGTATGAACGATGAGGGCGATGTTGCCGGTGCTGCTGCCAACTGGGGCTTCGACGGCCTTGCCGCTGACGCTACCGTTGAGGACTTCGCGATGGCGATCGGCGAGCAGTACGGCTGGTCCTTCTCCGCTATGGAAAAGGAAGTCGGCAACTCCGACGCTCTTTCTGCCATGATGGATGAGGACGTCTACAATGACTATCCCACCATCGGTGTCAAGACCGGTGACTCCGCTGCCAACATCTCCGGTATCAAGAAGACCGGCGACTACAGCATGACCGTCACCCTCGATAAGGTCGACGCAACCGCCATCTATCAGCTCGGCGTGACCATCGCCCCGCTGCACTACTATGGCGATACCTCCCTCTACGATTATGACAACAACCAGTTCGGCTTCCCCAAGGGCGATCTGAGCTCCGTGCGTGCCAAGACCACCAGCCCCATGGGCGCCGGCCCCTACAAGTACATCAAGTATGAGGACGGCGTTGTCTACTTCGAGGCCAACGACAGCTACTTCCTTGGCGCTCCCAAGACCAAGTACCTCAACTTCCAGCAGTGCATGAGCGATGACGACAAGCTCAACGGCGTCATCACCGGCACCATCGATATTGCTGACCCCTCCTTCTCCAACGACACGGTCGAGGCCATCGAGAAGGCCAACGGCGGCGAGCTGGACGGCGATAAGATCACGACCAACACCGTCGATAACCTCGGTTACGGTTACCTCGGCATCAGCTCTGCCTGCGTGAACGTCGGCGGTGAGCCGGGCAGCGAGGCCTCCAAGGATCTGCGCAAGGCCTTCGCCACCGTCTTCTCCGTCTATCGTAACGTCGCCATCGAGTCTTACTATGGCGAGCGCGCAAGCGTCATCAACTACCCCATCTCCAACACCTCCTGGGCCGCTCCCCAGCCCACGGACGACGGCTACAAGGTCGCCTTCTCCGTTGACGTGAACGGCAACGACATCTACACCTCCGACATGACCGCTGAGCAGCGCTACGACGCCGCTCTGCAGGCCGCTCTCGGCTACTTTGAGGCTGCCGGCTACACCGTCACCGACGGTAAGCTGACCGCTGCCCCCGCCGGCGCCAAGCTCGAGTATGAGGTCCAGATCCCTGCTGACGGTTCCGGCGACCACCCCTCCTTCATGATGATCTCCGAGGCCTCCAAGGCTCTCGCCACGATCGGCATGAACCTCATCGTCACCGACCTGAGCGACTCCTCCGGCCTGTGGGACGGCATTGATGCCCGCCAGGTTGATATGTGGTGCGCCGCTTGGAGTGCCACCGTTGACCCGGATATGTACCAGATCTACTACTCCGACGTTGCCGACCACAATGGTGATCCCGGCGTTGGCAAGAACCCGTATGGCGGCCCTGCTCAGGGTGGTTCCAACAAGATGTACTGCATCGCTGATGCTGACCTCGATAACATGATCCTCACCGCTCGTGAGTCCCTCGACCAGAGCTACCGCAAGACCATGTACAAGGCCTGCCTCGACATCGTTGTCGACTGGGCTGTTGAGGTTCCCGTCTATCAGCGCCAGAACGCGATCATCTTCTCCACCGAGCGCGTCAACATGAGCACCATGACTCCTGACATCACCACCTTCTACAAGTGGTATGCCGAGATCGAGAACATCGAGCTCAACTAATTCCCAACCGCATTTTGCCGGATCTCTGATCTGAATCAATCGAGCAGCCCGGCGGTCTTCACCGGCCGTCGGGCTGCCCCGACTGCACGGCAAGGAGCGCTTCTTTTTTCAGAGGAGCGTTGCTTGATGTGCAGCAAAAAAGTGAGAGAGAGAGTAACCGAGAGCAGCACATCAGAACGGAGGTAATTTGCTTGCGAAAATACGTAGTAAAACGAATTTTGATTTCCATCGTGATCCTCTTCTTTGTGGGATTCATTATCTATGCGCTGATGCGCTGCCTGCCTACTTCCTTCATTGAGAATATGGCGCGCCAGAAGTCCATGCAGCCCGGCTCGAAGAGCTTCGACGATTGGATGGCGCAGCTCAATGCCATGTACAACATGGACAAGAGCATCATTCCCGGTTATTTTTCCTGGCTCGGTACCGCCATCCGCGGTGATTTCGGCGACAGCTGGTTCTACACCGTGCCAGTGCTTGAGAAGTTCAACGACTGCATCTGGCTCTCCTTCGTGATGGGCGGCATCGCCTTCATCCTTGAGATCCTCATCGCAGTTCCCCTCGGCGTCGTCGCCGCAACGAAGCAGTACAGCAGAACCGACTACACGATCTCTGTTATCGCGCTGGCCGGTATCTCTCTGCCGACCTTCTTCTTCGCTTCTCTTCTGAAGCTGGTCTTTTCCGTCAAGCTCGGCTGGTTCGATCTGTTCGGTCTGGTCAGCCGCAACTACAACCAGCTCAGCAGCTGGGGTCAGGTCATGGATAAGGCGAACCATCTCGTGCTGCCCATTGTCACGCTGGTCGTCATCAGCACGGGTTCTCTCATGCGCTACACCCGCACGAATATGCTCGAGGTGCTCAACGCGGACTACATCCGCACCGCACGCGCCAAGGGCCTTTCCGAAAAGAAGGTCATCTATCACCACGCCTTCCGCAACACCCTCATTCCGCTGGTCACGATCATCGGCGGCAGCCTGCCGGGTCTGTTCTCCGGCGCGCTGATCACGGAGACCCTCTTCGCCATTCCCGGCATCGGCTACATCTCCTATCAGGCGATGGTCGGCGGCGATATTCCGTTCTCCATGTTCTACCTTGTGTTCCTGTCGGTGCTGACGCTGCTCGGCAACCTCATCTCCGACATTCTGTACGCCGTGGTCGACCCGCGCGTGCGCATCGCTTAAGAAAGGGGGAAGATCATGAGCGTTTTTGATTACGATAAAAACCAGGATAACCAGAAGCCGTTCCACGCTGCCGGTATGGCGGAGAACGCCGCCAAGCGCGCGACGGAAGACAATCAGGACAAGTACGCCAAGCAGGACAATACCCCCTCCGGCGGCAATGAGGAACACTTTTCCCTCAATGACGACCGCCGCGTTAAGGTTCTGTCCCCCGGCGCGCTCGTTGCCAAGCGCTTTTTCCGCAACCGCCTCGCGGTCGTTGGTCTGAGCATTCTCATTTTCATGTTTGTCTTTTCCTTCATCGGCGGCCTCCTCTCCCCTTATGGCGAAGATGAGTTCTTCTACCGTGAGGATCAGATCAACAAGGAGTTCGCCGTCGTGACGGAAAACAGCGATTTCCGCTACATGGCCAAGGATTCCAACCTCTTCGGCTCCGCTGTTCAGGCGCAGACCATGCTTGCCATTCAGAAGAACAGCGAATCCTTCTCCTACAACGGCACCAATTATGCCCTCGCACAGGAGGGTTCGGACTTCTACTCCATCTCCTCCAGCGGCAAGCTGATCGGCATCGCGTACAAGGACGTTGTCAGCTCCTCCGACGGTCAGGCACTGAGCTTTGAGTTTGTCTACACCGCACTCAAGTCCTACGCGGCGCTCGCGCAGGAGGTTGAGGAAGAGGCTGAGCAGGAGACTGCCGGCGTTTCCGAGGCCACCGGCGCCACCGACGATGCCGCTGAGCCTGCCGAGCCGGAAGAGGTCAGCGAGCCTGCCGCCAAGACCTTCACGGTCGACGGCCTGACCTACACGATCGACGAGGACGGCGGCGTGCTGCAGGGTGAGAAGGAAGTGGCTTACATCAGCCGCTACATCGTGCAGGCCATCATGCCCGACATCTTCCTCTCCCGCGACTTTAAGGAAAAGCTCATCGACACCATCGCTGTCGGTGGTACGAAGTTCACCTACACCGACGAGTCCCTGATCCTCGATGACGAGCCTGACGCCGCTCTCGACGGCGAAGAGACCGGTATCGGCGCGATGGACGATGCGCTGGTCGAAGAGGACGACACCGCCTCCGACGCCACGATGGAATACACCATCGAGCGCAGCCAGAACCACGCCAACTGGATCATTCGTCAGCAGCAGTCCTCCCGCCAGTACGACTCCTACAGCTTCCCCAGTGCCAAGCACTGGCTCGGTACGGATAAGTACGGTATGGATATGCTCACGCGCCTGATGTACGGCGGCCGCGTGTCCCTGATGATCGGCTTCATCGTCATCATCATCGAGACCGTGCTCGGCGTTATCCTCGGCGGCATCGCCGGTTACTTCGGCGGCTGGGTCGATAACCTCATCATGCGCCTGGTCGATATTTTCTACTGCATCCCCTCCATGCCCATTATCCTGATCCTCGGCGCAGCCATGGACCAGCAGCGCGTGGAGCCCGGCAAACGACTCATTTACCTGATGCTCATTCTCGGTATCCTCGGCTGGGCGGGTATCGCCCGTCTGGTCCGCGGCCAGATCCTCTCGCTGCGCGAGCAGGAATTCATGACCGCTACCGAAGCCTGCGGCATCAGCGTCAAGAGCCGCATCTTCAAGCACCTGATCCCCAACGTCATTCCTCAGTTGATCGTCAACTGCACGATGGGTCTCGGCTCCGTCATCATCACCGAGGCAACGCTCAGCTTCCTCGGTCTCGGCGTCAAGTTCCCGTTCGCTTCTTGGGGCAACATCATCAACGACGTCAACAACACTCACGTGCTGACGACTTACTGGTTCATCTGGATCCCTGCGGGCCTGCTGCTCCTGCTCACCGTTCTCGCCTTCAACCTTGTCGGCGACGGTCTGCGCGATGCATTCGACCCGAAGATGAAGCGTTAAGGAAGGAGGGCATCAGAAATGGCTAAAAAGAACAGTGACGGCTATCTTTCCGCAAAGGAATCGCGCCGCATCTCCAAAGCAAACCGCAAGATCACCAATCAGCTCGAAAAGCAGCACAAGCGCAAGAATGTGCCCGAGAGCGAGTATCTGACGCAGATGAAGGACAACACAAACGTCCTTGAGATCGACAATCTGCATACCTATTTCTTCACCGACGTCGGCACGGTGCACTCCGTGGACGGCATCTCCTTCAATGTCCCCGTCGGCAAGACGGTGGGCGTTGTGGGTGAGTCGGGCTGCGGCAAGTCCGTGACGAGTCTTTCGATCATGCAGCTTTTGCAGCGTCCGCAGGGTCAGGTCGTTGAAGGCGAGATCCGCCTGAACCTCGGCAACAAGGCCTACGACGTGACGAAGGCACCCGACACCGTGATGCAGCACCTGCGCGGCAACTTCATCTCCATGATCTTCCAGGAGCCGATGACCGCGCTGAACCCCGTCTTCCGCATCGGCGACCAGGTCGATGAGGTCATCGCCCTGCACAACGAAGAGGGCCACGACAAAGAGCAGATCAAGGCACGCACCATCAAGCTCCTTGAGATGGTCGGCATCGCCAACAGCGAGGGCGTCTACAAGATGTTCCCGCACGAGCTCTCCGGCGGTATGCGCCAGCGCGTTATGATCGCCATGGCGCTTGCATGCAGCCCCAAGCTCATCATCGCCGATGAGCCCACCACGGCGCTCGACGTGACCATTCAGGCGCAGATCCTCGACCTGCTGCGCAACCTCAAGGATCGCATCAACTCCTCCATCATGTTCATCACGCATGACCTTGGCGTCATCGCGGAGATGGCGGACTACGTGGTCGTCATGTATGCCGGCCGCATCGTCGAGCAGGGTACGGCGGAAGAGATCTTCGCCCACCCCGCGCATCCATACACCATCGGTCTGATGGCGTCCAAGCCGGTCGTCGGCAAGCAGGTCGACAAGCTCTATTCTATCCCCGGCAAGGTCCCCAACCCCATCAACATGCCGAACTACTGCTACTTCAAGGACCGCTGCGAAATGTGCGTCAACGGCTGCGAGGGCGCTTATCCGCATGAGATCTCCCTCACCCCGACGCATAAGGTCAGCTGCTACCGTTACTATCCCGAAAACATGAAGAAGGAGGGTGAATAATTATGGCAGATCACAACAAGGTCAATCCCTTTGAGGATCCCAACTTCACCCCCGTGGAGTACGACCCGCAGTACATTCTTCAGGTCAATCACCTGAAGAAGTACTTCCCCATCAAGAGCGGCATGATCTCCCACACGGTCGGCTATGTCAAGGCCGTCGACGGCGTCACCTTCAACCTCAAGCGCGGCACGACGATGGGTCTGGTCGGCGAGTCCGGCTGCGGTAAAACCACGACCGGCCGCACGATCCTGCGCCTGTACGACACCAAGACCGCCGGTCAGGTGCTCTTCAACGGCCAGGAGGTCTACGACCTCTCCGCCAAGGAGATGCGCGCCCTGCGCACGAAGATGCAGATCATCTTCCAGGATCCGTTCTCCTCGCTGTCTCCGCGTATGCCGGTCGGCGAGATCATCGGCGAGGCCGTGCGTGAGCACAACCTTGTCTCGAAGGCGGAATTCAACGATTACATCGACCAGGTCATGGACAACTGCGGCCTGCAGCCCTTCCACAAGGACCGCTACCCACACGAGTTCTCCGGTGGTCAGCGCCAGCGTATCTGCATTGCGCGTGCGCTCGCGCTCAACCCTGAGTTTATCGTCTGCGACGAGCCGGTCTCCGCGCTCGACGTGTCCATTCAGGCGCAGATCATCAACCTGCTGAATGAGTTACAGGATAAGTACAAGCTGACCTATCTCTTCATCAGCCACGACCTTTCCGTTGTTGAGCACATTTCCGACACCGTC
>ULWN01011935.1_pt1 | contig 9876 bp, 4 predicted proteins | sample 1960371 | NCBI WGS metagenome assembly ULWN01 (sample SAMEA4835813, study PRJEB28245) | human gut metagenome | biome: gut microbiome; material: fecal sample | place: Denmark | collected 2008 | reverse complement strand
CGAATGCACCACGAAGAAACACACCGACACGACGGAGAAAACCCCGCACGTGTTCACGTGGACAGAAAAAACACCCGCAGGCTTTCATACGGACAAAGTCGAAAAGGGCGTATGTGAATGCGGATACGAAACCGAAAGGACAATTTCCGGCACCGCAACGCACACTTACGGCGAGGAATGGAAAAACGACGAGTCGGGACACTGGCACGATTCGACCTGTGACGCAACGGCTCCCACGCATGACGTAATGAAGAAAGATTTCGCCGCGCATACCTTTGACGAAGGCGTAGAAACCAAACCGGCGGACTATGGCGTGGTCGGCGAAAAGAAATTCACCTGCACGGTATGCGGATATAGCTATACCCAAGAAATCGACGCACTTGGCGCGAAGGACAACGCTATTTCGTTTGCTAACGATTTAGTTGATGAAAAAACCTATGACGGGTTGGCGTTTATCATTGATCCCGCGAAGGTCAATCGTAAGGGCGACGGTGAAATCACCATTACTTACAAAGGCGAAAACGACACTGCGTTTTCCGAAACCGCCCCGAAGAATGCCGGCGAATATACCGTGAAAGCAACCGTAAAAGGCACTGCGGAATGGAAAGGCGGAGAAATCACCACGACTATCATAATCAACAAACGCGAGATAACTTTGCCCGCAGGCGTTTTTGAAGGAAAACTTGGAGAAAACCTTGAAAGCGGAAAGTTCGGTTTGACGTGCATAAACGTCGCGGCAGATACGAACAACGTCGTAGAATGGGTGACGATTGGCGCTCCCGAAACATACTATGCGATTGGCATACATACAATCAGCGCCACCGTCCTGACCGTGGACAACGACAACTTCGAGCTTAACAAAGGCGTATACGACACGGTCAGATTTACCGTTTGGAACGCTCCCGATTCCTTCTATGCCGGAATCCAAGACGTGTTCACCTTTTCCGGTAGCAGTGATATTTTGATCACAACAATAATCGCTAATGGCACGGTGAAAAAAGGCGACCAAATTTTAGTCAATGAAATCGGCAAGATAATCACCGTGAATAAAATCAAAAAGGGCACAGGCGCGTCGGCGACAGAGGTTGAAACGGCAACCGCTGGTGAAGAAGTAGGCTTGTATATCGAAGGCGCAACGAAGGCTGAGCTTAATAGAGGATATATGCTGTCAACGCCTGATACGATTATCGGTTATAGCAAGGTCACGGTAACAATAAGAGTGCGCACAAAAGACGAGGGTGGTCAAAACACCCCAATTCAGACGGGAATTAAGCCGAATGTTGCTTTTGCCGACACGTACGGTGAAGTAATCGGCGAAGTTACGTTCCCGGAAGGCACGACGTTACTTTCAGGTGGTGAAATACTTGAAGGCGTCACCATTAATTTCCAAGGCAAAAAAGTCCCCGCGTTTGTCGGACGCAGGTTCACGCTTAGGGTGAGCGGAAAAACTATTGCCGAGTGCGTAGTCACCGCAGTTCCTCATGCGACAAGAGTTAGGAGCGGTTTTATGTTAGGCGTCCCCGGCACCAATGTCATTGAGCCTATCGAGCTTGGCGAAAACACATTTGCGATCAACCTGAACAGAAGTGATCTCAGCGAAAAGCTTAAAAACGCCAAAGACACCGATACAATCGAAATAAAATTTCTTAATAGCGGAAAGGACATCGCAAAATACACTCGCACTCCCGGCACAGGCGAGGGGGTATACAATGAAGTTGGCGGAAGAATAGTCGGTTCATATCTCATCGTCGAGTTTTATAAAAACACTGGATCTGATCCCAAACTAACCGGTAATAACGGCGAATGGGTTTTTACAGGCGAGGATATATATATCGGACTTCAAGTTGAAGTTAAGCCCGCTTCGGGAACCTGAGCGACACTGCAACCATCGTAGCAAAATAACTTAAAAGTTATTATCTGTTGAAAAATCGGATAAGCGGGCGTAAAAACCCGCTTGTCCAAAAAAAACGACATATCGAAAAGCCGTCAGTCAGGACGGCTTGGGTATGTTGCCAAACAGAAAGGGATTGTTCTGTTTGGCAACGTACCAAAAACCAAAAATATACTTATTTATTCGGAGACAATATGAAAGCATTAAAAGGCGTACTTATTACACTTGTCGTCATCATCGCCATCGTCGGCGTTACCGTCATCGGCGGATACGTCTACGTCCGCACGACGTACGGCATAGACCTTTTCCGCACCGCGGGACAACTGAAAACGCTCACAAAAGACGTTGACGAATCCGCTCTTTGTCCGAATGCCTACGGCGAGCAGGATTTTGTCGAAATGAAAAGCGCAGTCAATGATAAAATCGACGGGCTTATCGTCTATGAAAAGGACAAAGGCTACAACGGTTATTCGGTCAATTTTGCTTCACTTGCGGGCAAAAGTATGACGGATCCGATTTTCCTCACCGAAAAGCATGTCGGGGCGATTGCCCAGACGGTCTTTTACGAGCAAACGGGAGGCAAAATCAAGTTGGGCGATAAGGAAGTGTCCGTAACCGTCGTGCAGATTGACTTTTCGGAAATCGCCGCAAACGGCAGCGCGGACTTCAACGTCGTGGCGAAAATCGACCTTACGCCGTTCAAAGCGGATATGGGCGGTTTCCCGTATAAATACTTCAAAAAATATATCCCCGACAACCTTTACGTTTCGTCCACCGTTCGCGTAGATAAGACGGAAGAAGACGGCTTTGCCTATACCGTAACGCACAAATCGCTTACGCTTAACAATCTTTCGGCTGATGATACGGCGGATTTGTTCAACACCCTGAACGCCGTGCTGAAAATAGGTACTGCCGAAAACCTGAACATGCAGATCGGCACGACGGCGGTAAACGCACTTATCGGCACGAAAGACGCCATCGGTTTTGCCTATTCCATGAAAGCAATCGGGGCAAAGAGTTTCGATTTCGGCACTGTTTCGGACATAGACTTGTTTATCGTATACTAAACGACTTAATGCAGCATATCCACGACGTAAAGTCGAGTTTTATGCAAAATATCCCCCAAAAATCCAAATAAGGAGATAATATTATGACGCACACAAAGGCAAATAAATCAAAAGTATTAGCACTTGTACTCGGTCTTACGATGTGCATTTCACTTATGCTCGGCATTGTGTTTGCAAGCCCGACTTTTGCAGCATATGCGGCAGGAGAAGACGGAACAGCGCCGACAATTATCCGCACGGGCGGTATTGACGTTGATAGAAAAAGCCATATGGGCACTCTCCCTAATGCATTAAAGGGCGTAGAATACAAGGCGAAAGACGGTAACAACTACAAAATTGAGGCTACCGGAACAGAACCGTTCACTTTTAGTGCGAATAAATCGGGAGAAGGCTATGCTCCACTGCCTGAAGGACTTTCGTTAAACCCGACGACAGGCGAAATCGTAGGTACGCCTACGGGAGATGCAGGTAAATACAATATCAGCGTTACCGTTACAAATAAATACGGTAGTGATAACATCTTTGTGGGGATGTACGTTTATGGCGAAACCTCCAAACCGAAAATCACGACAACGCAAGCAGATATTGCGGTAGGATATAAAAATTCTTTATATTCGCAACGTATATTTTATGAGAGTGGCATTGGCGAACCTTCCGAGGCAAGCATTAAAAACGGTAATTTACCTAAAGGATTAATACTTCGACAAGCAGGTTTTGGTATCTACATAGAGGGAAAACCTACCGAGGAGGGAACTTTTACTTTTACCGTGCGTCTGCAAAACGCCGCAGGATTTGACGAAGAACAATATACCATAGAAGTTAAAGATGAAATCGTAGCCCCTGAAATTCAAATGCAAATGACTGTCATAAATGATAGTTATTCAAAAGTTAATGATAGCGGCAATCTTGAAATAATCAAAGGAAAACCGGTAGACGTTCAGTTTTACGCTACGGGTACAAATACACCCGAGAATCCTATCAAATGGTCTTGCGATGAAACCGTATTGCCGGCAGGGCTTAATCTTTCGGAAAGCGGTCATCTGACGGGAACTGTGGCTGAAAGCGTTGACCTTGGCTTGGGCATTGAGCATTTTTATATAAACCTTAAGGCAACAAATGTAAGTTCAGGAGTGGAACAAAGTGATACATCGTCTGCGGCTTTAATAGTATGTGAAAACGGAAAAATAACTAGGGTTACTGTTTCCCCTGAAAACACTTCCGTTCCAAAGGGTGGGCAAAGACAATTTACCGCAACCGTAATTGGATACGGCGATTTTGACAAGTCGGTTACGTGGACAGTATATTACAATAGTTCCAAAGATACAAAAATATCTCAAGACGGCGTCTTGACTGTCGGAATTGATGAAACGGCAACAAAAATAGGAGTTGAAGCAACAAGTAAAGGCGACGACGGTTTCTTGTGTGAAATACCGGTAACTATAATAAACCATATGCACACAACAACGCTTGTCCCTGCAACACCTAAAACCTGCACGACGGACGGGAATAAAGAACATTACAAATGTAACGTTTGCGGAGATTTGTTTGCAGACGCAGGGGCAGTTAATCAACTTACCGAAGGACAAGTAAAAATCCCTGCGGGACACGAATACGGTGATTTAGTGCCAAAGCAAGAGCCTACCTGCAAACAAACGGGTATGCAAGCGCATTACAAATGTTCGGTTTGCAATAAGTATTTTGACGAAAGCAAAACCGAAAAGACCGAAACGGAATTGACTATTCCTGTAAATCCTAACGCTCACGATTTTGGGGCGTGGATAGAGGAAGTTCCTGCAACTTGCAAAGATACCGGCGTAAAGGCGCATGAAGATTGTAATAGGTGCAATAGGCATTTTGACGAGAGCGGAAATGAAATCACCGACCTTACTATTCCTACAAACGACAATCACGACTGGAACGCTTGGGTAAGCAACGGTAACGGAACGCATACCCGCACTTGTAAGAGAGATAGCGATCATAAAGAAACCGGCACTTGCTCGGGCGGAAAGGCAACTTGCACGTCAAAAGCGGTTTGTGAAGTTTGCAGAACAACGTATGGCGATACTGCACCGCATACATACGGTGACTTGATACCCGAAGTGCCTGCAACAACGGAAGACTTTGGCGTGAAAGAACACAAAGATTGTAAGGTTTGTGGAAGACACTTTGATAAAGACGGCAACGAAATCACCGACCTTAGAATTGCCAAAATCGGCACGCATAACGTGGTAATAAATGGCGAAAGCAAATTCTATGCACACGGCGAAAGAGTAACCGTAACGGCAGAAGATAAAGAAGGTAAAGAGTTCGTTGGTTGGCAGGACGAAAGCGGAAAAATCGTCAGCACCAAAAAGGAATATACCTTTGAGGTAAAAGACGAAATGGTCCTTACCGCCGTATATCAGGACAAAGCACCGGGCGGCGGCACGATTGACGGCGAAATCGCACCCGCTCCCGACAAAAAAGGGCTGTCCGGCGGACAGATTGCGGGCATCGTGATCGGAAGCCTTGCAGGCGTCGGAATTGTCGGGTTTGCAATATTCTGGTTTGTCGTTAAGAAGAAATCGTTTGCCGAGTTAATTTCCGCAATCAAAGCACTGTTCAACAAAAAGCAATAATATCAACAAGGCATTGTTCAACAAAAAACAATAAATCCAACAAAGCATTGATCAACAAAAAACAATAAATCCAAACAACAAAAAACCGTCCGTATTTCGGACGGTTTTTCCTTGGCGAAAAAACAAAAGTAGAGTGCACGTAAAAGTTAAAAGAACGAAAGTCGCTTAACGCGAATGAAATCGCCTTTGGCGGTGAAATTTTGGCTTGCGCCAAAGTGAAATTATGTTTGCCAAAAGGCAAACATAGTTGTGGCATAGCGATAAAATCGCTATGCCACTGGTGTACCCGGGGGGAGTCGGAAGGAGCAAAGCGACGAAATAGCGTAACGAAGATGCTTGCATCGAAAGTGAAGCGCCAGCCGGAGGGTTCGACTGCGAAGCAGTGTGCGTTTTTATTAAAACGCACGGACTCCCCCGTATACAAAAACAACCGCGGTTGCGGTTGTTTTTTGGTGTACCCGGGGGGAGTCGAACCCTCGACACCCGGCGTCGGAGGCCGGTGCTCTATCCAACTGAGCTACGGATACGTCTATGACGGATTATAGCACAAAACGGGCGGATAGGGCAACTTTATTAAAACTTATCGGAAAAATTGCCAAAAAAAAAGGACGGAAAATTTCCGTCCTTGTGGAATCGTCGGTTATTCGGAGCGCAGGCACTCGACAGGATCCTTGTTTGCCGCCATATGCGCCGGTACAAATCCCGCAAGCACCGCCAAAACGATGCTGATACCGAACATCATAAGCGGCTGCCACCAGGAAAGCGTCGCAAGGTGCTGTACGCTGAACAGTTTTGCAATGACCGCGTTTATCGGCAAAATCAGTATATACGATATCGCGATGCCCAGCACGCCCGACAGACAACCGATAATGCCCGATTCCGCAATGAATACGCTCGACACGTCGAGTTTCCTTGCGCCGATACTTCTTAATACGCCGATTTCTTTCTTCCTTTCAATGACCGACGTATATATTATGATTGCAATCATTATCGACGAAACAATCAGGGATATCGCGGCAAAACCTATGAGTACGCCCGTTATGGTTGCGGTCATCGACTCCACGTATGCCATTATCATCGACAGGTTGTCGCTGTATTTCACGGGAGTTTCGCCGTTTGCTTGAAGAGTCGCGTTGTAGTTGTTAAGGAACGCAAGGATTTTCTCTTTGGAGTCGAACGAACTTGCATAGATTTTGATTTTCTTGGGCTTGTCGACGTCGGACACGCCGAGTTTCAGCATGAGAGAATCGAAGTCAGTGCTCGGATCGATTTCGCTGATACCGACCTCGTCGTTGTTCAACGCCTTGACAAGCGGATGTTCCGACGCGCGCTCCGAAAGATACCTGGACAGGGCGGCGGTGTAGCCGATGTTGCCGTTTATCGACGTAACGTTTGCGTCTTCGCGGGGACGTACGACGCCCACGACTTTCACGTTCACGGTGTTTTTTCTGCCGTCGGTCTCGCCGTCGATAAAGGTTTTTGCGCGTTGATCGTCCCTTGCGGAAATTTTTTCCCATTTTCCCGTTTCGGTGTTTTTGTGATAATAGTCGCAACCCGTGGCGATTTGGTATTGCAGGGGCTCTTTGCCGTTTTCACCGATAATATCGCTTATCGAAAATTTTGAGTCGCTGAAAGATTCTTCTCCTTCCGTTTCGCCGGTCGAGCCGCCCAACGCGCTGCCGATATCTTCTTTCGATTTAAGCCCGAGCGCGAAGAGCGCATAGTCGTTAATTTGGTTTTTGCGGTCAACGACAAGCACGACTTCGTCGTAATTCGTCGGCCATTTGGAATTGCCCAGAAGTTCGTACTGCCGGTTCAGAAGCGTTGTGTTGTCGGTCATTTCGTCCCACACGGTGAGATAGGACGAGAACATTTCAAGTTGCTCCTTGAAGCCGGAGAGCACGGGAATATCCGCAATCGCGTCGACGAAAGGCTGCACTTTCATATACTTGTCTTCGTCGCCTTTCGAGTGAGTGTAGTCGCAGTAAACGTCGAAATCCGTGCCGTAGTTGTACTTGACGTAACCGATCGTTTCGTCAAAGTTGTCGTCAATATACAACTTTAATCGTGCCAAATCGTTCTTTGAAGTCAGCAAAGGGATATTATCAATGACATTGCCGATGACTTGTTGCGTATAAATCGTGTCGCCCGAAGGATATTTTTCGCGCTTTGCCGTGTCAGTTGTCAGAAGGGACAGAATCGCCGACAAGTCCGTGTTGCTTTCACTGATTTCGATGGGGTATTGCGACAGCGCGTTTTCTTCCATTTTTGAAATGAACGACCTTGCGCCCGTCGAAAGCGCGAGAACAAGCATTATGCCGATGATACCGATGCTCCCCGCAAACGACGTCAGAAACGTGCGGCCTTTTTTGCTTATCAGGTTTGTGAAAGACAGCGAAAACGCGGTGAGCGGCGACATCGACGCTTTTTTGCGCTTTTTCTTTTCAATGCGTTTCAGTTCGCGCTTGGCGTTTTTCGCGCCCGTCTGTTCGATGTCGGAAAGCGCTTTTTCTTCGGCGGCGGTTTTTGCGGCAAGGTCTGCCGCCTCGTCGCTAAGACACTCGTCAAGGGTGTATTCGTTCGTGTCGCCTACGATGACGCCGTCCGACATATTGAGAATACGGGTTGCGTATTCGTCGGCAAGTTGCGAGTTGTGCGTGACCATGACGATAAGGTGATCTTTTGAAATTTCTTTCAGCAGTTCCATAACCTCGACGCCGCTTTCGCTGTCAAGCGCGCCCGTCGGCTCGTCCGCAAGAATGATTTCGGGATTGTTGACAATGGCGCGGGCAATCGCGACGCGCTGCATTTGTCCGCCCGAAAGTTGCAACGGATGTTTTCTGGCATGGGCTTTCAGCCCGACTTTGTCAAGCGCTTCAAGCGCGCGGGCATGGCGTTCTTCTTTTGATACGCCCGCAAGCGTCATCGAAAGTTCCACGTTTTTCTGAACCGTCAGGTGCGGGATCAGATTGTAACTCTGGAAGACGAAGCCGATACGCTTGTTGCGATAATCGTTCCAGTCAAGGTCGTTGTATTCTTTCGTGGAGCGGCCGTCGATGATGACGTTGCCCGACGTGCATTTGTCCAGCCCGCCGATTATGTTCAGAAGGGTTGTTTTGCCACAGCCGGAATGGCCGAGTATTGCCACGAATTCTTGTTTGCGGAATTGGATCGTGATGCCTTTCAAGACGTTTACGACGTTGTTGTCTGTCTTAAAATCTTTTTTAATTTCTTCAAGTCTCAACATAAAAAGCGCCTTCCATATTTTTTGATTTTAAAATAATAGATCTTAATATTAAAAATAAATTAAAATTGCAAAATTGTTAAGAGTATTTTTTAAAAAACAGGAAAAGTTTTATCATCATTTACAAAAAAAAGACAAAACGCGGGTTGTCTTTCCCTTAAACGCTTGAAAAACAGGGCGGCGAATGATATAATACCTATTATCTTTTGAAAATCCATAAGGAGAGATTATGAGTAAAAATCCAAAAGTCGACGCTTTCCTTCATAAGCTTTTCGGCACCACGCCGGGCGAGGGAATGCAGCCGAAAGAAGCGATTGCTTATTCCGTTGCCGGTTTCGGACAAAACTTCATTTGTACGATTATCGGCAGTTATCTTACCGTCTTCATGACGGACGCACTGGGCTTTGACCTTAACACGAAAATCGGCGTTATGTCGGGCGTTATGGCGGTTGCCTGGCTTATGCTCGGCACGCGTATCTTCGACGCTTTCAACGATCCCATTATGGGCAGCATCGTTGACAGAACCCGTACGAAGTGGGGCAAGTGCCGTCCTTATCTCAAATGGATGGCGATTCCCATCGGCGTCGTTACCATTTTGTGCTTCCTGCCCTGGTACCCGAAAACGGGCGGCGGCTTTGCGGCTCTTTCGGTGATTTACGTTATCTGGTCGGTCGTGTATACGGTTGCGGACGTTCCTTACTGGGGACTTTCTTCCGCAATGACAAACAACACCGACTCCCGCGGAAAAATGCTGACAGTTGCGCGTCTTGCGTGCACGCTCGGCGCAGGTATCGTTACCGTTTTCGTGCCTATTATTACCTCGGGCGTCACTGCGGAATACAAGTATAACGAACTTGCGGTGCAAACCCCCGTCATCGTTTACCAGATCAACGACGTCAACGACAGCACGAAAAACGTTTACGTCTTTGATACGGAAATGCAAAAAGCATACTTCAACGACGGCGATATCAAGGAAGGCAACCTTACCGAAGCGGCGAAAGCGGCAGGCTTCAAATACGGCAGAACGGTTATCTACGACGATAAGGGCGATCCGAA
>ULWN01028640.1_pt1 | contig 9930 bp, 9 predicted proteins | sample 1960371 | NCBI WGS metagenome assembly ULWN01 (sample SAMEA4835813, study PRJEB28245) | human gut metagenome | biome: gut microbiome; material: fecal sample | place: Denmark | collected 2008 | reverse complement strand
AATAGCCATCTTTACTCTTATTATCAATATATGTATCTACTGTTCTGCAAAGGGCTACTAATCTGGCATTACTTCTAAGTTCGCCTTGTTCCTCTATCCTTTCCATATGACCTTTTTTAAAAGACATTTGCGCCGGTCCTGGACGATGTCCAAATCTCAATCCCAAACCGCCTTCTTGATTTCTTACATACAAGGTTTCCTTATCTCCACAATGTATATTATTATCTATAACAATGACAATATCTGTTTTTCCATAGATGCTACTATACTTACATTTTGTATCCGATTTTCTAACTCTCCATTCAAGTAAGCCTTGTTTAGTTGCCCTTCCTAAACTCTCCACCCAATTCTGAAACCTATTATCTGTTATAGCTACTTCTTTAATCAAATCCTCCTCTGTCCAAACACGACTTAATTCCTCTTCAAACAAATCTTTTAATATTCCATCACTAGCCCTTGCTAATAAAATATCTGTAGGAGATGTTTCTTCCATATTTCCCCAAAAGTATGTCCTTCCATTAGGATATCTTGTTATCTTTTCTTCATTAGAATAAGTTTGCCTAATGACATCCGGTAAATTTATGCAAAGCCTATACTCACACTCATTTTTTCCAATAAGCAACTTATATAACTCAAAACTATAGTTCTCCTGACACCAGACTCCCAAATCATATTCCGTATTTACATCCGAATAATCATTAATTTCTATGGGAATACAAATGCAATTCACATTATCCTTTTGGTCACGCTGTACATATACTGAATCCAAAGTACTTCGTCTAAGCAATTTACCATATTCTTCTATCGTTTTTTTCGTATCCATAAAAAAGTTACGACTTTTGCAATTTAATGCTGCGGCAAAATATTCCACTGATAATTCTATTGGCATGACAGTATCCATTATCGGAATAGTCTTAAATACCGGTGATGTATCACAAGCTTCCTCATTTAATTCTGCAATTTCTAATAATATTTGAAAAAAATCAACATTTTTATGTATGCATTCCAATACTATATTTCCCATAAGAAAATTTTGATTTTTAGAATTTGTATATTTTTTTAGTCTCTTTTGAATTAACGGACAGGTTTCACCATAATGAATTTCTCCACATGCTAAACACTGTCTTAAATTTTTTTCTTTCATTAACATATACCTTCCCTAATTGTATTAATATGATTATACCACGCGAAATCTTAAATGCACCACTATATCCAAAAAGGCACCTAGCAAACTGCCAAGTGCCATAATAAAATACTTTTTCTAATTACTTTTTGATACTACAAGCGCATCTATTGAAATATTCATCAATCGACTCAACGCATACAGATTATCTACCGTCGGTACACTGATTCCGGCTGTCCAACGGTAAACGGTCTGTACACAGGCTAACCCCAGATATTCCTGTACATCTCTGGCAGTCAATCCTTGCTCCTGCATATAACTTTTCAAGGTGTCACCCATTTTCTTTTTATCAATAACCGGATAATCAAAATCCAAAAACTTTCCTCCTAAGCTCTTTGTTCGCAATCAGTGAAAGATACCTTCTTATCGTCATTCTTGCCTTGTTTCGTTTCAAATTCGTATCCGTCATCTTCCAGCTATATCTAAGTTTCTTTTTCCCATTGGCTAATGACTCTTTATCAAAAATAACGCTGCCTTCTTTCAGCATATCCGGATCATGGATCATATCATGAAAAATACGCCACAGGATATGATACCTGACGTCTGATATATTATCCATCGTTTCCTCTAAAAACCCTGAGAATGCCCGGATATTAACATAATTACGGTCCGCAAATAAAAGATCATCTACAATGTATCGCATCAGCTTCGGTATCTGCTGCCACTCTGCCACATATTCATCAAACTGTTTTCTAAGTTCCGAAAACCACTTTTCAACATCATCAGAAACTTCTATATCTCCATCCGGTGTCCAATAATAGAGCATATCATCCGGACTCTCATTAACAAATTCGGCAGTTGAAATACCGCTGATCAGCAAACTCTGTGTTTCACTCCAAAGATTTTCTGAAAATGACCGCTTCTTGTTCATGCCGGCAACCGGTGCATAAAGTTCCCAAAAATCTCTGTTATATAATTCGCTAATTCTTTTAATTGCAAACGCATAGCTGCCGCTTACTCTCACCCAGAACAATATCTCCATAATGCCTTGATCTTCCTGGTCTCCTACCGTCCCGGTTTCAACCATGGTTCTCATCTTTTTCATGAGATAATCGACCTGTCCATCATCATCCAGACTGCTATTTCCCTTAAATTTTTCCAGACTCCTTACGGTATTTTTAATGCATTCCGGATAGTTTACACCCGCTTTCTTACTGTTCTCTTTATCTAAAGCATTTTTCAGCAGTTCCAAAGCCCTGGCTGTTCCATACACAACCGCAATAGCATCGATAACACTTTCCAGATAATATCCACTGCATATCAATTCATTATAACTGTAATAAATTTCCGGATAAGACCTTTCCTCCTCATGCAGCATCTCAATCAGCTTCATCAAATCCTTTTCCGGCAACTGATAGGTTGTTCCAAATAGATTCTTGAACCATTGCAGATATTGCCATGGCGGTACCAGTTCGTTATTATAAACAACAAACGATGGTTCCTGCATATACAACATCTGCAGCATATATGCCGCCTCTATAGCACGCGCAAAGTTCCGCCAGCCAACCTTTTCTGAGTAAACGCCACCGTTTTTGTTGTAATATCCTGCGTTTTCCCATACATCATCTTCAAAATAATTATAGAAGAATGTTGTATAACCGTTCTCGATCCGAACAGGCCTCAATGCACGAATTCCTTTACCAAATAAAGTCAGATGTTCCTGTTCCATCATACCTGCTGCATTAAACACCTTCTCCAGCCTTTCTTCAAATTCCGGTCGTTTTTCTTCAATAATGTCCGCATCATCTCTTGCAATCATATAAACAAACGATCCCATTCTCATTCCTCCTTCTCTAACTCAACATTTTTTCTCGTTCACCTGCTCCATACAGGAACATTAATACATGTGCCTCATAATCATCATCCCAGATTGCATTCAGCATTGCCTCAAAATCCGCTTCCATAACATTGCCATGAACGTATTTTTCTCTGAAAGAATCAACTGCCTGCGCACGCTCTTTTTCAAGTGCCCACTTAGATTCATCTTTCCTGAACCACATATAGAATACCTCCTGGTTTCGTTCAAAGTACTCACGCATATAAGATTCGTCCATAAAGCATCCCCCTTTCTCGTATATATTCCACACGATTATTATAGTTTCTTTGTATCATAAAAGGGTTGCACGCCGTGCAACCCTGCTTAAATATTTTTCTAGTTAGCCCCTTTATTTCCCAGTATCTGATACCCTTCCTCATACAGACGGATATTCAATTCCACAACACTATATTTTCCCTTAGCTATGCAGTCTTTAATAATACCTTCTCTTTCTTTTTCCATGTCAGTCAAATGGTACTGAGACGCCATGCACAATCCACATGAAGAAAATAATTCGTCTGCCTCATCCAGTGTCAGTTCCAGAGACATAGCTAATGACCATAGATAATTTCGTTTCGGAGGAATAAGTTCATTTTTTATTCGTGAAAACGTTGATTTATGAAGATTTGCCTTTTTCGCAACCGCTGCATCTGACCGGCTCCCCCGATACTTTTCATATACTTCTTTGAAACTCTGCATCCTACCACTCCTTCCTGCCTTTACATTAGCAAAAAGTGCAGACGGCCAATTTTTACAGAAATTGAAAAGGTTGCACCATATGCAACCACAACAATCCATATTAAAGATACAATAGAATATATACTGTTTCACCGGCTACGAAAGGAGTTTCTATGATTCAATTATCTGATTATTTAACAACACAAGAGCCTCATGTTAACGAACTGGTTTCAAAATTCATCTCAAAAAGATTATATGATATCATCGAGCCAATGACTGATTATGACATTGAAGGCTTGAAACACTTTTTTCCTGCAAGGTACAGACACAAGAAGATGCTGCCTGTTATTAATGATTTTTGTTCTCTGCTCAAGAGTGAAAATTTCTACCCTCTGCCGCTGATCATGAAATATGTTCTTTTTAAAGCATTACTGGAAGAAATCAGTTACTGCGAGGAATTCGATATACCAACCATTTCAACTATTCCGCAGCATGATGAAATCAAAGAAATTTTACAAAAAGATAGTCATGAACTTGAACTCGAATCGCTTGGCGAATTTTTTATATTTGTAGAGGATTTAGAGATGTACCCTGAAAGTCTTTACGATGACTGGGATTTTGAATTTTTAGACGATATGACAGAGCTGCAGCTTTACAAATCTGCCACCAACAGTTATCTTGGAATCGGAACTAAAGAATCTATCGTTTATGCGCCCGGAACTACGACTTACTAATTCCAAAAATATATAGAAAGGCAATTAATATGGGATTAATTCATACTGATGCAACGACATTAACAAAAGTTCAAGGAAGTGCTGTCGGCATTCAGCCAAAATGTTATGATAATGGATATTGGTACAAAAAGAATGTTTATGGATGCGAGGACCAATCTGAACATCTTGCTTCCCTGGTTCTCATGCACTCGAATATCACCAATTACGTCTTTTATACAACTTGCACAATTGATGACGTTCCGGGATGCGTGTCAAGAAATTTTCTTCTTGACAACGAATCATTTTTGAGCTTCCATAGACTACATGAGCTAGTCCGCGGTGGAGTCTCACTGGACAATATCATACGCACCTATGATACCTGTGCTGAACGGATAAATTACATAAAAGAATTCCTATATGATACGCTCGAATACGATTGTTCCGAATATTTATCTCAGATTCTATCATTAGATGCACTGCTGTTGAATTCTGACAGGCATTTTAACAACCTGGGCATCGTCATCAATAACCAAACTGGTAAATGTCGTACGGCTCCTATATTTGACAACGGGGCGGCTCTGCTGAGCAACTATCGAGACTATCCCTGTGATATTCCGTTTGAGGAACACATTCAACATGTAACCGCCCAGCCTTTTAGCAGCAATTTCATTGAGCAGGCAGAAGAAGTGGGTATTGGGTTGCGGTTAGATTACGATGGTTTGTACACCAAATTATTATTTGAACCTCATTCCAGAGCGTTGGACGTATTATATTATCAGCTGGAACAGATGCAAGATATTATACCCGCTCTTGAATCACCTAAAATTCCGTTTATTGACTATGACAGTTCAATAAAGGATATATAATAACATATTCAATAAAGATTACCTTTAAAACATATCATCCCTTACAATCCAAAAGACGGCTATCATGAGCAATCACCTCTAGTAGCCGCCTTTTCATTTTACATTTTTACAAACTTGCTTATAGAAAAACCGTTTTGCCTATATTATTCTGTATCCACTCAAGATATTTCTGCTTCGGTATGCGGTACGTATTGCCTATTTTTATCTTAGGAAATGAATCAATTTTTATAAGTTGATACACCCTGTTCCTCCCGATCTGCAAATGTTCCTGAATATCCTTGATTGTCAATAGTCTTTCCATATCATCCATATTCGTGCCTTTCTGCATTATATGCTGACTAATAATACCTTTTATCACTTTTATTCTAACATATGTGATTACTTTTTCATTGAATTTGTCGTTCAATCCAATAAGAACAGTATGCAATACACAAAAACGACCTTCAGAAGCATTTCTGCTTCCAAAAGTCGTCTTATTATGCAACATCAAGATTTATGCTTACGGCATGCCTTCTTCAGTATCTTTCGGTACTTCTTATTCTGTTTCTTTTGAACCTGGAATAGCATGATCTCCACAAGCTTCTCCATCAGCTCCTCCGGCAGGATATCCTGCTTGATGCGGTTGCATACTCCACAGGCACACTGCAGGTTTGACAGGTCATTGCTGCCGCCCTTAGCAAGTGGAACGATATGATCCACTGTAAATTCCGTATAAGGAACAAATTTACCGCAGATGGCACAATGTCCTTCCGTCTTTGTATATACCGCTGACCGCTCACTGACAGAAAAATTTCGTCTCTGGCAGTTTTGCATATCTTCTGCTTTGTCCGCTTCTGCTGCCGGCACTGTTTTTTCAGCTGCCTTCATCTGAACCTTTTTTAAATCCACCGTCTGAAAGCCTCTCAGCTTCTTTGTTGCCCGCTTCCGCAGATCTTCTGCTTCATTTTCATCCTGAAATACCGACGCTGTATCAATATCCAGCGTATAGTCGATAAGACGTGTCGGCGTGATCAGTGCATAGATCCTTCCTCCGGGGTCCTCTTTTGTTAAAACATAGCCCATGTTATTCCTCCCTTTGCAGAAAAAAAGCGGCCTCCATATGCAGTACCAACACTGATATGAAAGCCGCCTTTTTAAGGTGACAAAAGTTTGTTTAAATTTTAAGATTCACATCCCTACAGATGCGTTACCCTGCTTGATATTTCCCGTGTTTTGCCATATACCGATAGGTAAAACTTTGAGGTTATCTCTGTCTTTTCCCCCGGTCCACACCGGACATGCGACTTTCACCGCATCCGGCGTTCCATCGATCAGCTGACCGACTTGTGACCATTCCTCCGGTTCTCATTACAAGAACCATCATCAGTTCGATCACTGCTTTTCAGCAGCGGTTCATCAGCTTATTGTTCTTCGTCTGATTACCTTAGCTACTAAGGCCCGCTACCTTTCCTTTTTCCGATAATCCTATCTGTGCATATATACCCTTAGACCTCTGCTATGGACCTGTCAGCCGGATCATGCCTGTAACATGATATGGTCGTTCGTAGGAACCGTTTCTACTAAACCACACTGACAACGGATTACTCCGTCATATACATTTCTATATATCTTTTTATAGACCCGTTCATTCGCAGATTCGTCAGTTTAAAAAACATTCTGATCATAGGTATTTTATAGACCCTCGGCTTATAGGTAACACGGTCTGCCTCCAGACCGGTTTCGATCACTGTCCGTGATTACGGTTACTCTCAGCCTTTGTCATGAAGCTTCGCACAAGAGGTCTTTCGGCCTGATGCACGTTCATCAAGGGCAGACGTTTCGAGACGTTACGCTCTCATTCCATCTGTCAGATCATCAGTTACAACAATTACATACACTGCTAAACCAAATCTCCTTTTTAAGGTGCCAAAAAGCATTTTGTACGAAAATCCATAAAAACGTACAAAATAATAATTTTGGTTTTAATTAAGGATTATGTACGTTTTTGCCCATTTTCCCAAAATCCCGAATTTTGGTTTTAAATGACTATTTTGTACGTTTTCGTACATTTCATCAAAAATCAGAATTTTGGTTTTAAAGAGCTATTTTGTACGTTTTTTGTATTTTTGGCCGAAAAATTTTTTTTGGTTTTTTTTTGATAATTTGCTTATTACCGATATAATTTAAGATTTACAATTTTCCGAAAAATATTATAAATGCATCACTCTGGCATTAATTTCCTTTGTCTTGCCAACATTCCAGAAATTCTCACCAAGATATCCGCATGTACGTCTTGTAACGTTCATCTTGGAATGATCCTTATTGCCACACTGAGGGCATTCCCATTCGAGATCATCGTTAATCTTGATCTCACCATCATAACCGCAGACATGGCAGTAATCAGACTTGGTATTAAACTCTGCATACTGGATATTGTCATAGATAAACTTGACAACTTCCTCCAATGCCTCCAGATTATGTCTCATATTCGGAATCTCCACATAAGAAATGGAACCGCCGGAGGAAATCTTCTGGAACTGACTCTCAAATGAGAATTTGCTGAATGCATCAATCTTCTCTCTGACATCCACATGATAAGAGTTTGTATAATATCCTTTATCCGTAATATTTTTGATTTCGCCGAACTTCTCAAGATCAATTCTTGCAAAACGATAACAAAGAGATTCTGCCGGTGTACCATAGAGACTGAAACCGATATTCGTTTCGTCACGCCATCTGTCTGCAGCTTCCTTCATATGATTCATAACACGAAGTGCAAACTCCTCGCCCACAGGGTCTGTATGACTAACACCCTTCATCAGCTTCGTCACTTCATAAAGGCCGATATATCCAAGAGACATCGTTGAATAACCGCCATACAAAAGCGGATCAATCTTCTCTCCCTTGTCCAGACGGGCAATTGCGCCATACTGCCAATGAATAGGACTAACATCCGACAATGTTCCTTTTAATGCATTATGGCGGCACATAAGTGCCTCAAAACACAATTCCAGACGTTCATCCATCAGTTTCCAGAATACTTCCTCATTGCCTTTAGCCAAAATACCGATCTGAGGCAAATTAATACTGACAACTCCCTGATTAAAACGCCCTTCAAATTTGTAATTACCATTCTCATCCTTCCAAGGAGACAGGAAACTTCGACATCCCATGCAGCTGAAAACATTTCCTTCATAATTCTCACGCATCTTCTTCGCTGAAATGTAATCAGGATACATACGCTTTGCAGAACATTTAACTGCCAACTTCGTAATATAATCGTATTTGCCGCCTTTTAAACAATTGTTCTCATCCAGAACATAAATCAATTTCGGGAAAGCCGGTGTCACATAGACGCCTTTCTCATTCTTGATGCCTTCAAGACGCTGTCTGAGAATCTCCTCGACAATCATGGCATTCTCTTCAATGTATTCATTTTTCTCATCCAGATTCAGGAAAAGTGTTACAAAAGGAGACTGGCCGTTGGTTGTCATCAATGTATTGATCTGGTACTGAATGGTCTGTACACCGGATTTCAACTCATCCTTCAAACGATCCTGAACCAGCTTCTCAATGGTCTTATCATCAAATTCATCACCAAAATGAGCTCTGTAAGCCTTCTCATACTTATCATGACTCTTACGCAGATACTTGCCAAGATGCTTCAAATCAACTGACTGACCACCGTACTGGCTGCTGGCAACAGCAGAAATAATCTGAGTCATAACTGTACAGGCTACCTGAAAACTCTTAGGACTCTCAATTAACTTGCCATTCATAACTGTGCCATTGTCCAGCATGTCCTGAATATTGATCAGACAACAGTTAAAAATCGGCTGCACAAAATAATCCGCATCATGGAAATGAAGAATACCATCTTCATGGGCCTTCGCAATCTTCTCCGGGAGCAGAAGACGCTTCGTCAAGTCCTTCGAAACTTCACCCGCGATCAAATCTCTCTGCGTAGAAGCTGCAGTCGCATTCTTATTAGAATTCTCCTCCATAACTTCCTTATTGCTGTTCTTGATCAAGCTGAGAATTGAATCATCCGTTGTATTCGCACGACGAACTAACTCACGTGTATAACGATAAACAATATATCGTTTTGCCAGATCATACTTTCCCAAGGCCATCAATTTCTGCTCAATGATATCCTGAATGTCCTCAACAAGAATTCTCTTTCTCTTTCTTGTCTCCACATAAGAGACAATCTCTTCGATCTCCTCATCAGAGACTCTCTCTTCTTCAGGAACCTCCTCATTGGCTTTCCCAATCGCAACTATAATCTTACTGCGGTTATAATTGACTTCCTGTCCATCCCTTTTGATAACAATCATAATGACCTTCCTCTCAATTTATAACAAACAATATCATGTTGTCCATAAGTATAAACAACGAATTAACCACAAAATATAGTAAGAACATTCGTTCTGTTTTTCAAACGTTCCGTGGACTATTATAGCACGCTTATTTCTAAAATACCATAGTAAATATTCTGAAGAATAAATATCGTCACTTTTCACGAATTTTAAAAATATTTTTATGTATAAACGAGATGAAACACACTTTGCGAGTTTCACTCGTTATCATGATATTCGGCAAAGTTTCATACAAGCATGAGCTTAGCCTCATTATCCGCGTAAATCAAAAAAAGACTCTGAAATACATTCAGAGTCTTCTTACACAATGAGACAT
>ULWN01012916.1_pt1 | contig 9937 bp, 10 predicted proteins | sample 1960371 | NCBI WGS metagenome assembly ULWN01 (sample SAMEA4835813, study PRJEB28245) | human gut metagenome | biome: gut microbiome; material: fecal sample | place: Denmark | collected 2008 | reverse complement strand
ACCCAAATTTATCAAATTAATCTTAACGCACAGACAAAATTAAAAAACACATAGACAAAAGGCAAAAGCCTCACCATTATTACGGTGAGGCTTTTTTAAGAAGACAATCAGAGATTATCTTTGAATTAAAAATCTACGAATCGATATTTATAAATCAACTACGAATTACAATTTATAAATTATCTTTGAGTTATAAATCTACGAATTATAAATTTAAAAATTAAAAAATCTATATTGTTACAGGGTTACGATTTATGGTTTTAGCAACCACAGCCACCGTTACAACCACAGCCACAATCATTTGAGTTGCCACAATTGCCGTTACCACCACAGAAGCCACAGCAGATGATGATTAAAAGAATAATCCAGCAACAATTTCCATTGCCAAAACAGTTACACATTTGGGTTTCCTCCTTTCCGTTTACATTATATATTATTAGGAAAGCAGAAAAATGTGTTTACTTTTAGGCAGAAATTTTTCTTAAATTCCTGCCATTTTATTTATTGAGTCAATGTAGTTCTTCACATCTTTGTTCATATTGGCAATCTGATTTTTTTCACGCACAATTGCCTTGGGCTTTTTCATTAAAGTATAAAAGCCTTTGTGAATGTAGCAAAAGGGAAGTAACCATTTGTGATTAACAAGCACCTTGTACCTTTCTTTCATAGCGTCATAACCGATAAACCATGCATCACAAAAATACTTGATTTTGTTGGTAAAGTAAAAACCCTTTTTCTTGGTGTCTTTAGGTGAAATCATTGACATTGCAAAGAATGTTTGTTCACCATGAGCACCACTGATATATACAAATCTTGAAAGTTCTGTTAATCTTTTATCTTGACTTTTATCTTCAAAAAGCACCTGATAAAGTTCCTTTACCGTTTCGTTAAAGTCAAACAGTCCTAACTTTTTCAGTTCACTGTTTAGGTAGGTATTATCAAAGGTCATTTTCTCATTTATAAGGTACATATCAAGAAAATATCTAACACCTACCCCACCCTTAACAAAGTGCTTATACAGATGATAAAGTGTATAAATATAGAAATCTTCATTATTTAAAAGATAATGAAACTTTGAATTTTCCTTTAAATATGCCCTATGAAATGACTTGTTAAAATAGTCATAAAAATTAGAGTCCTTAGGAGCTAAGGAAGAATGTAGCTCAATATGTACTGAATTTTTCTCATAACTAATATGATAGTCATTGCCTTTATTGGACTTTTCAAAAGTTTTGTAGCCTAGGCTTTCAAGGACTTTACAGGACTTTTCAAAATCACTATCTTTAATAAGAATATCAATGTCACCACTACTACGGTAATTTTCTACAGGATATAGTTTTTTAATCAAAATTCCCTTAACCTGTAAGAAAGAAACTTCATTATCTTCAAAAGCTGAATAAACCATTGTGGAATAAATTTCTTGCTTAGCCTCAATAAAAGTAAGTTTGCTGTAAACATCCTTAAATTTTCTTAAAACTTCTTTTGGTACATTAAAATCTTTAATTGAAAGATACACCATATTTGCAACCTTATGATGCATACAAAAGTGAAAAAACTTGCTCCAATCAATTTGAAAATCAGGTTGGGCAGGTTTTTTGTTCTTTATAAGTGATTGTAAGATGTTTGATAAATAATTACCATACTGTAGATAAAAGTCCATACTATCCCTTACTTTAATTATTTTTCGGAAAACTTTTTGTTGTATTTATTAATTCTCACTAAGTTTACAATATTAGCAACCAGTACAATTAACATAACTGCAACCAGAAGAATTGGCATAATCAAAAAATTAATATTATGTACAATACAATACCAAAGTTCCACTGCAGAAGCAATCAGTGCTACTGCTGAAAAGAATACACCAATAATTGCTATAACCTTATTTTTCTTCATAAATGCCATCTCCTCTAACTTAAACAATAACATATTTTTAACATATTTGCAACAAGATAAATGTAGAAAAAACTCTTGCCTATTAAAAATAATAAGCAAGAACCGTTGATTTTGGAGGTATAATAAATGGTAGTTTTAGTTGGTAAGCTTCTTTTCTTTTATTACTATTGATGGTGTTGATAGGGAATAATCCCTAGTACATAATATACCGTCAAAGTAATTTTGCCACCGTTTTATTTTACAACTACCTTACATCTTGCATATTTTTTGCTACCATCCTTTGCAGTAGCAGTAATATAACAATTACCCTTTCTCTTAGCAGTAACTTTACCCTTAGAGTTTACAACTGCAACATTCTTATTATTTGTACTCCAAGTAACAGATTTATTATATGCATTTGTTGGTGTACAAGTAGCCTTTAGAGTTAGCTTTTTGCCTCTATTAAGTGCAACTGACTTTTTGCTTAGTGCAACTTTAGTAACAGTCTGTTTCTTAACTGTCACCTTACAAGCAGTTGTTAGCTTAGTACCGTCATTTGTTGTAGCAGTAACAGTACAAGAACCCTTTTTCTTTGCTAAGATTTTACCTACTGCATTTACAGTTGCTACCAAAGTATTTGAGCTTTTCCACTTAACACTTTTATCATCAGCATTAGTAGGTGTACAGGTAGCCTTTAGAGTATAACTTGAACCGGGTTTTTCAAGTCTGACAATATTTTTACTTGACTTAACATCAATAACCATCTGCTGAACCTTTACCTTACATCTTGCAAGTTTTGTAGTATCAAATTTTGCTCTTGCAGTAATGTAACAAGTTCCTTGACCCTTTGCTACCACCTTACCGTTAGAATCAACAGTAGCTACATCTTTATTACTGCTACTCCACTTAACACCTCTTTCTTTATCTGTTGTATACACAGTAGCAGTTAGCTTTTTGCTGATTTCTTCATCGTAATACTTAAAAGTATAGTTTGTGTTGCTTAGTTTTACCGGTTGAGCATATGATGAAGTGATAGTTTTGCCAAACCAGAAGTTAAAGTCAAAAGTACCACAAGCACTGCTTACACCGTCAATAACACCACTACTTGTTGACTGCCACATCTGATAAGCACCTTTATAATCACATTGTGAGTTATACTGTGCAACCCACTTATACCACTTTGAATTATTAAATGCCTTATCAGTTAGGTAGTTATTCCACCAATTAAGGTTAGCATAGATGCCTACCTTATAACCTTTAGCAGTAATTGCATTACAGAATGTTTTGGCAATTGCACCTCTTGTAGCTCTGTTAGTACCTTTTAACTGACTATCGTCTTCCATATCAAAATAAACAGGAAAATCCAACTTCAAACCATTTATTAAACGAAGTACATGGTTAGCCTCAGACTTAGCCATTGTCGTATTTACCGCATAGGAATAAATATACACACCAAAAGGAATTTTGTTGTCAATACAGCCCTGAACATTCTTCTTGAAGTATGTATCATCTTGATATGTATAGTTATCACCATAACCAACACGAATAATAGCATAGTCAACATCACTTTTAGCAACCTTTGCCCAGTTAATGTTACCGTTCCATTGTGACACATCAATACCTTTCATAGTAGCACCTTGAATAACCTGACCGTAGTTATTTACAAAGCCCTTTGAAGTTCTTTTCCAAGCCTTGCTACTCTTAGATGCACCCACACTTTCAATACCCCTAATTGGCAAACCATTCTTATAACGTCAAGAGTTTAGTGGTTCGGCAAATTCATTACTTTGCTGACCTAGTGTTGCACCACAAACTGTGGCAATGGTAGTAGCAAACAAAACTACTGTCATAATAACGCATAATAATTTTTTCATCAAAATCCTCCCTATAAATAAAAATCACTCTTATATATAATTATACCATATATAATAACAAAAGTGTAACAAAATTATTAATATTAATTAATAATCTACATATTATAGAAAATTTTGATTTTACATATTTTGGACAAAAGGAAAAAGCCCTCTCATAAGATAAGAGGGTCTTCCCAGAAAAAAGAACATTATGAAATATAACAAAACAATACAAAAGATTGGAAAAAGCTTTTTGAAGTTTTTTGAGAGTTTTTGCTCTCTTAAGATGTTTATATTCTATCATTATTGCACAGATAATGCAAGGCTTTTTTCTTCGATTATTACTTTTTATACAATTTTTTAATAATATATGAATATTATATTAATATTCTGTTCACAATTAAGCACATTGCACAAAACATTTTCATCATTATTCACTATAATATTGTATTTCATTTGGCATATTGCACAAAACATTAGTCATTTTCACTACAGTTTTACACTTGAAAACAATTTAATAACAATGTTAACTATTTATCAAGGTATTAATTAGCCATTTTATATAAACATAATTAAATATTATATTAGTCAAATTGACAATAATATCACTTTTTCCACTAAAAAAGTCCAACTATATAGTCGGACTTTTCAAAATCAATCATCTTTTCTGCAAAGTAAAGAACAGTCTTGGCATTTTTAGAATTACTTTGCCGTATTTTTGTGTTGGTAATAGCTTTTCTAATCCTTTCTGTAGCACAGATAAGAATTCTGTTTTTTTCATCATTTATAATTTTTAGATTTCCAAAGGATTATTGTTACAATTTTATTATTCTAAAAAAAAGTGACAGTACATACTGCCACTTGCGTAAATTAAAATTTTGGTGGTAAAAAGTCAGGTTTCAACGGTTGTGGGAATTCGGGACTATCCTTAGTCATTTCTCTTGCTTTCAAGAAATCTGCAACCTGATAAAAGTCATTTACATCTCTATTCCATTGTTTTCTGACACTTTCAGAAACCTTTGATGGTTTAAAGCCTAAATCTTCTACCATATATTTTTCCATCAAACCGGTTACTTTTTTAGCACCACTATAGTTTAAATGATGACCTGCATCTCTTGTATCGGTTTTCCAAGAAAAGTTAGGCAACCATTTATTTAAATTCATATCAAAGTCATAATACTTTATGTTATATTCCTTTGCTAGTTTAGCAACAAAGTTGTGCTTTATTTTGTTCCAAGCATTACCCTGAGGCATATTCAGAAGAACAACATTGCAATTATTTTTCTTACAAAGGTTATAAATTTTCTTAAAGTAAATCTCACCTTCATCAGCAAAACAAGCTCTGTCTTTGCTTTTCTTGCCATGTGTACCGTTGTATGAAACAGTTTTCATAGTAAGGTTATAACCTTTATAAATACTGCGAATTTTGTTTGGATGATTAGAAACAAAGTCCCTAAAGGTTAAATTTTTCCATGATCTTTTGTACTTCATAATTGGGAAAAAATTATCCAAAGTACCACCGATTTGGTCATTTATAAAACCTGCAATTTCCTTTGTATCATCAGTAAAATAGTCAAAGCTATCACTTTCGGTTTCCACCATAAACTGACTTTCAACAAATACTGTCTTAGGTGACTGAGTCTTGAAAGCTCTTTTTAGGTCAAAATAAGCCTCTTGTGGTTTCATAACTGCATAGCTTAGGTTGTATGTAGTAATCTTCTTATCCTTCCAAATCTGCATAGGATTTATTGAATGAAAGATTGATGAGTCACCAACAAACAAAGCATCAATAGAATTGTCCTCTTCAGCATCATAAGTCTGCCAAAATCCATTTCTAACAGGATACCTCTCTACATTTCTTACTGTTAATACATAACAAAAATAATAAAGCAATCCAACAAATATTAGCATAAAGCAAATACTTCTAATAATTATACAACAATTTTTCTTCATAACCTATCTCCTAAAACTGTGCATAAATTGCTGCAGCTCCACCATATCCAATACCATAAGCACCAAGGATAATAGTTGAGAACAACAAGAAGTAATAAACAAGCCATCTGATAACAAAGTTATGTTCGATTAGCCACATACGAATATCAATGCCTTTTTCCTTAATAATGCCAACCAGTAACATAACCACAAACCCAACGGCTAATATAATACCGTCTTGGATTTTTATAATTGAACAAAAATCCATAAAGTTGATTGAAGTAAACATTTTGCCAAACAGTTTGCCAAATTCAACAAGTGTGCTACTTCTAAACAGTAGCATACCAACATTTACAATAACAACTGTTCTTGCAACCTGAAATACAGAGTAGCCTTTGCTTTCTTTATTAATATGTAGCTTCTTAGCCAGTTTATCTGTATAAGGTTCGGTAAATTTACCCAGCATCATCAGTACATAGTAGTAAAGTCCATAAACAATATATAGCCAACTTGCACCATGCCACAAGCCGTTACAGAACCACACAAAGAACAATGTATAGGCTATTGTGATAAAGCCAACAATATGCTGACTTTTGATATGTTTCTTTGTAAAGGTATTTACCTTCTTAAAGTGACCTGAAAGGCTGACAGGATAGAACAAATATTCCTTTAGCCATGCACCAAGGGAAATGTGCCATCTTCTCCAGAATTCATCAATAGACTTTGAGAAGAATGGTTGCTTAAAGTTCTCTGCAACCTTAATGCCAAACATTTCAGACACACCACTGATAATATCAATACAACCTGAAAAGTCTGCATATAGCTGAAAAGTATACAGTACCATACCGATAAATACTGCTGTACCGGAATAGTTATCTATCTTTACAAATGTTTTAGGTAGGAAAAATCCTATTCTGTCGGCAATTACTAGTTTCTTAAAACAACCGTACATTACAAGAATAGCACCACGCCTTATCTTGTCATAATCAAACTTATGAGGTGTTCTAAACTGCTTGTCAAGGTCACCGTATCTGTCGAAAGGACCTTCTACAATATGTGGAAAATAACAAACAAACAGTAGCACCCTTAGTGGGTTAACTTCTGCTTTAATAGTACCTCTGTACACATCGGTAATGTAACTGACAGACATTAGTGTGTAGTAAGAAATACCAAGTGGCAACAAAATATTAAACTCAGGTAATAAATCTTTTAAAGTAAAAATACTTGCAATTCCGTTGACAATACCACCAAGGAAGTTGCAGTACTTTGTCAAAACCAAAACTGCAATTACAACTACAACACAAAGAATCAGAATTTTCTTCTGCTTTTTCTTTAGTTGTTCTTTCAGTACTTTTCGTTCAGGTTTTGGAAGTTCTTTTTTCTTTTTAGCAAATTCATCTTTGTATTTTTGTATTCCCTTTGCACCAAAATATATTACTGCAGTAGTAAACAGCATATATAAGGTTAGCAATGCACTTGAAGTAACAAAGAAAAGTAGTGATGCGCTAAGCAACGCTACCCATTGATACTTTTTAGGAATTAAGTAATATACAACAAAAGTTACACTAACAAATGCTAAAAAGACAAGGGAAGTAATTTCCATATATTAGTCTTCATCCTCTAGTCTTTCTACCATTTTTACAATAGCATCAACTGTATTGAAGTTTTCAGGTACAAGGTCTGTTACCTGAATTTCAATGTCAAATTCATCATTAAGCTCACCAACAAGCATAACAATATCCATTGAGTCAAGTAGTCCGTCATCAACAATCGCAGTTGCATCCTTAAAATCTACATTTGGTTTTACTTTTGCTAAAATTTCTAATACTGTTTCCATAATAATTCTCCTTAAAGTTCTTTATAATTTTTAGTAAGATAGTTTCTGTCAATTTTTCCGTTAGCATTTTTAGGAAGTTCCTTGACTCTGATAATTTTGTCAGGATACATATATGATGGAACTTTGTTCCTTACTGCATCCATAACCTTGTCACTATCTTTTGATTTTCCTTCATAAACAAGTGCCAAGCAGTTATCCTCTTTGTTAAAGATACAAGCACAACCCTTTACACCGTCAACACTGTTTGCACCGGCCTCAATTTCTCCAAGTTCGATTCTGTAACCACTTCTCTTAATCTGAAAATCTTTACGAGAAATGTATATAATCTCACCCTTATCATTCATCTTAACAATATCACCGGTTTTGTATACTCTTTCAGGATAATACTTGTTAAGTGGATTTTGTACAAAAGCCTCAGCAGTCTTTTCAGGATTACCGTAGTAACCATCAGCCATAAAGGTTGTTCGAGCATAAAGCTCACCTTCTTCATCAACACCGGCCTCTGTGCCATCTTCTTTTACAATAAACACCTGACAGTTATCACAATGAATACCGATAGGCAAACTTTCATCATCTGCAAATTCCCTGTTTACTCTATAGAAAGTACAAATATCTGTTGTTTCTGTTGGGCCAAATAGGTTTGCATATATAATATCATTATCAAGACTTTTTATCCAGTAGTTAAGTTGTTTTGTTGGCATAACCTCACCGGCAAAAAGTACAGTCCTTAAATATTCAGGCTTTGCAACATCAAACACCTTCCAGTTAGAAAGAATTGAAATTGCAGTAGGTACCCAATAAATTGTATTGACTTTCTTTTCATTTAAGTAATTCACAAGATTTAGTGGGAAAGAAAAATACTTCTTTGGAATAATGTTGTAAGTACAGCCACACTTAACTGTAGAATAAAAGTCGGTAACTGACATACTAAAGTATAGTGGTGTTTGGCTACCAAATGAAGTATTTTCATCAAACTTAAATTCTTCAGTTACCCAATTAATATAGCTAATCAAGGCTCTGTGGCTGATTACAGTTCCTTTAGGCATACCTGTTGAACCACTTGTAAATAGGATATAGGCAATATCCATATCAATCATATTACTTCTAACGCTATCAAGACCATCATTATCAACAGCAGTTTCAATAGCCTCTTCATAGACAACTATTGTTTCATTACTGCTAACCTCTTTAGCCAACTGTAAAGAAGAATTATCGGTTAAAATAATAGGTTCATCAAGTGAAGAAAGAATATTAATAATTCTATCCTTAGGTGAATGAACATCCACAACAACATAAAAATTTCCGGCATAAAGTGTACCCAACATACTGTCAATACAGTTACAGTTTTTATCAATTAAAATAGCTACTGCTTTTCTGCTGCCATACTGTAAAAGTGAAGTACCGATTTTCTTTGACTTTTCCATAGTTTCTGAAAAAGCAGAACATCTGTTTTCATCAGTAAAGCCGACTTTATTAGGAAATTTTTCAACTGTATGTTCAAAAAATTCTAACACATTTTTCATTATGTTCCTCCATAAAATTTACAACATTCGACTTTTAACCCTCTCGTTACCTTACCTATTTTATTTTAAAAAACAAATTATGTCAATAAAACTGGTTAAAAAATAACCTTATCTTACAATATTGTCATAAAACATAGAATATTATATATTTATCATCATTAACAGTGGTAAAATATTGAATAAAATCTATATAATATAAAGCTACTCTACACATATATAAAACGATTTATATTGCAAAAAAAGTGCATTTATTTTAAATTTTTCAAAAAAATTTCCCCTACCAAACTACATTAGTAGTTAGTAGAGGATTTTTTGCTTTTTAAATAGTTAATATCACTAAAAGTTCTTTATTTTTTGTCATAAAGCACCTACTTTTATAATATAAATTCTACTTCACAATTTAGGAAAGTATCATTACCATCATATAAAAATACAACACAATTTTTCATATCGGAAGTTGGGACTCACTCATATATTTGTCCATTAATCTTCACTTTATCAAAAACAATATTAGGAATTGACTCAACTACAATTACCCTATATTTAGTACTTGGAAATTGGAAATCATCAATGATTTTTCTTTTGTTATCCATCAATATAGCCCACTCTTTTATAATAGGAATTCACTTATTATTCAACCATTATATTTTTCTGTTCATGCACAAAGCCCTTACAATTAGGGTCTTCACAATGAAAATAATTCACAAAATCTCTCTTTGAATAAGAAACATCATAATAATGTTTATGGCAAGTATGACACAATATCTTTTCACCTTTTCTAAGTCTATCAATATCGCTTAATTCTGTCATAATAATACCTCTATAAAATTAATAATCAATCTTCAACATATGCCTACCGGTTTTCTTAAAATAATCTTCATCAGCTTTCTTAGCCTTAATCTTTATTTCTTCCGGTGCAT
>ULWN01048044.1_pt1 | contig 10042 bp, 9 predicted proteins | sample 1960371 | NCBI WGS metagenome assembly ULWN01 (sample SAMEA4835813, study PRJEB28245) | human gut metagenome | biome: gut microbiome; material: fecal sample | place: Denmark | collected 2008 | reverse complement strand
AATGTGCGGCTGCCGCCGGTTTCGGGGGAAAACGGGGTATGGCATTTTTCTAGATAGGTGTCTGAGCGCGCTCAGTCCCTATACGCGCGCATGGCACAGAGGCTGACCGCCACACCAAGCGCCGAAAACAGCAGCCAGACCAGCACGGTGGCGCCCCAGCCGGCGCCGGCGATCAGGCGGGTAAACAGCAGGTTGGCGGCAGCCGAGGCGCCGTAGCAGGAGGAGTCCAGCAGCCCGGTGACACCGGAAATACACCCGGTTTTGCGAAAACGCAGGCAGTACATATTGAAAATCACCGAATTACCGATGCTCATTGCCGTATTGGAAAGCAGCATACCGAGTACCGGCAGCCACACCGTGCCGCCGCCCACAGCCACCAGCAAAAGTGCGCCGGTAGAGGCCGCAAAAAGCACGGCCAGCGTCTTTATATCGTTCCGTATCCACCTATAAATGAGCAGGGCAAAAAAGCTGGTACCGATCCCAATCAAGGGAATGACCGAAGAAATGACCGAGGCGATCCCGGTGTCAAGTGCAAGCTTATCCACAAAATAGGTCGGGATCCAATAGGACACCGCGTGCTTGATCACCCCATTCAGCATAGTCGCAACCAGCATAATGAGAAACGGCTTTTGCAGGAGTGCGGTATTCCGCACGGACATCCGGGGCGCGGCGGCCTGTGCACCGGGCACCTGGGGCACACTTTCCTGCGTACGCTCCAAAAGGGGAAAGATGCCCCAAAAGGCAATCGCTGCCACACAGACAATCGCCCCGCCGGCAAGGAAATATACGCGCCAAGCCCCGTGCCGCGCTGCCGGAATAGCCAAAAAATAAGCCAGAAACATCCCCAGATACGCTCCGGTGCCCGCAAGCGCCAGGTACAGGGAAGCCCGCGCTTCACCACTGGTCTCCACAATCACCCGCGTGATCGGCCCCCACAGCATGGAAAGGGAAAAGCCGATCACCGCCCAAAGCAGCGCACCAAGCCGTCCAAACGCCGGCAGACCAAACAGAAAAGCACAGAGACCGGCCAAAAAAAGGCCGGTGGCGATCATGGTCTTTGCCTTGATCCTGTCCCCCAAAAAGCCATTGACAAATTGGCCGCAGGCATAGCAGGCCAACAGCACCGAGCCAAATGTTCCCAGCTGTTTTTCGGTAAAATCCCCGCTTTGCAGAATGGTTGGCATAAAGGCACTGAGAATATTCCGCAGAATGTAGCAGAAGGAATAGGCAATACAGCAATAAACCGTGATATACAGACCCCGGCTGTTCTTCTCTTTACCTGAAGCGGCCGCGCTCTCCGCCGCCTGAGTTGTGGTTTGCAAAATCAATACGCCCTCTTCATTGCGTCAAATTGTCCACAGTATAGCAGAGGCGGAGAGAATTTTACAATGCATGAACAAAACATTGAAATTTGTTCATAAAAATAGTATAATCGAGTTGAAAAATTTCAAAACTAATGAAAAGAGGCCGGCTATGAATATAAGACAGATGGAAATTCTCGCCCTTTTAGCCAAACGGAAAACCGCCACGCTGGAGGAGCTTGCCGAACAGCTTTCGATCAGCCGTTCCACCGCGCGGCGCGATGTGCTGGCGCTGGAGGAGCTGCATGCCGTAACGCGAAACGGCGGTGCGGTGTCGCTGGTTGCCTCCGGCTCGGTGCTCAGCCACCACAGGATCCGCGAAAATGAGCACACAAAGGAAAAGCAGCAGATCGCCGCAGCGGCCGCGGATTTTCTGACGGACGGCATCACCCTGTTTCTGGATGGCGGCACCACCACCGCGGCCATGTGCCCCCTGATCAAACGCTTCCACAATATCACCGTGATCACCAACAGTCTTCAGGCGATCAACGAGCTGGCCGATGCCGAGAATGTCTCGCTGTTTGTGGCAGGCGGCTATACCCGCGCAGGCTATGGTGTTATTCACGGTGAGCCGACAGTGGAATTTCTCAAGCAGTTCCGCGCCGATGTCTGTTTCATCTCGGTGGACGGGATCGACAGCAACGGCGTTTATGAGGCCAGCCTGCAATCCTCCTGGGTCGGTCGCCAGATGCTGGCTAATGCCGACTGCCGGGTGCTGCTGTGCGACAGCGCAAAATTCGGCCGTACGATGAAATTCCGCTCATGCGATTTCTCCCAGCTGGATTATATCATCACCGACCGCAGCCCCGAAGAAGCTATTGCGGCCGCCATTGCCGCCGGCGGCTGTGAGCTGCTGGTGGCCGCAGCGGACTGAGCCGCAACCACCGAAAGACTAAAAAGGAAACCAAATAGGCTCCGTAAACAGCCCCCGTCTGTCAGATAGTATAGCATACTGTCCAACAAACGGGGGCTGTTCATTTGCACTTCACCGCTTTTATTCTCAGCCTTGATATAACGAAATTCAAAAATCACATAACAATTTTCAGGTCACTGTCAAATACGGTAAACTGTGCGTCATACCCTTTTTTAATCTTGCCTTTTGAAGTAAGTCCCATAACTGCGGCCGGTGTTTGCGTCATCATTTTTACCGCATCGGCAAGCGGTATTCCTGCCTTCACCGCACTTTTAAGTAAAACGTCGCTTGTTGCTATGCTGCCTGCAAAAGCAGATCGGTCAGGCAATTTTGCAACACCGTCCTCGATTACAAACGGAACAGGACAGTCCTTGTATTCTTTGCCCTCTTCGCCTATTCCGCCCGGCCTTAGCGAGTCGGTTATCAGGCACACCTTGTCGACACCTTTTAATTTAACAATCAGTCTCAAAAGCTCATAAGGCAAATGGCGGCCGTCGGCGATTGCCTCAACATACATACCGTCAAGCAGATACGCACTCTCGATAATCCCTAAACGCCGGAAGCCCTGATGCCTTGTTATTGTGGATGTGCAGGAATACAGGTGTGTCACCAGGCGGTTTCCGTCAAGATATGCACGGTACACATCCCTGTATTCTGCAGACGAATGTGCCGTAGCGGCGACTATACCTTTTTCGCAAAGCGCCTTCAAGAAACCGTTGTCAGCATCCTTTTCAGGTGCGTAATCCCACCGGGCGATTACATCGGAATAATCGTTCAAAAGTGCTTCATATTCACATTTGTTTATGTCGCGCACAATCCCGGCAGGCTGCCCGCCGCACATTTCAGGTGAAAAATACGGGCCCTCAAGATGAATACCCGGTATTTCAACCGCACATTCGTTTTTTATTTTGCGTGCGGTTTGAAGCACTGCTGTCATCGTGTTAAAATCGGTGGCACTAATTGTAGGATACATCACCCGCGTTCCGTGTTCGGCGTGCACCCTGCAGGCCGTCTTAAAAGCCTCGGGCACAGCATCGATAAACTCGGCACCGCCCCCGCCGTGGCAGTGAAGCTCGATAAAACCGGGAGCAATATAATTTCCGCAAAGGTCATGCTTTTCGCCCTTTGTTTCTTCGCTTTTGACAATATCGGTTATTTTACCGTTTTCGGTAAGAATATCATATCCCTCGGTTATTTTGCCTTCGGAAACAATTTTACCGTTTGTAAATATTTTCATTCTACAACAATTTCCCTTTTTTCTTTATAGGAACGCTCTATTGCCGAAAGCAATTTTACAGGATACACCAAATCGTCATATGTACACGGCATTGTTTTTGTTCTTACCATCTCAATAAATTCATCAAACTCATCCTTAAATGTATATACAACATCGTCACAATATGTTTGATAGATATTATTGTCCGAAGTCATAAGACCTGCAGTATATCTGTAACTGTCGGTATAGAATCCGCAGACATCGTAATTGCCGTAATGGAATATAACGGTGACGCGATTTACCTTTTCGTCCGGGCAAAATGCGGTTACCGATTTTACATTCCGGCCGAAAACACTAACCAGAACCTCGATAAGATGCTGCGAATAAAACCAAAATCCGCCGTAGACATTATCCATATTCACAGGGCATGCAACTACACCGTATTTAACGGTTTTTGTTTTTGCCATACGGGCAAGCGGCTTTACTTCGTCAATAAATTTCAGGCAGGAACCGCCGCACAAAAGCGCACCGTTTTCTTCGGCAACACGGGCAAGCCCTTTTGCATTCTCAATATTGGCACAAAACGGTTTGTCTATAAAGCAGGGTATACCGGCTTTAACATACGGCATAGCGTATTTATAATGATTGTCACCGTGGCGGGCAGTTATTACAACACCGTCGACATTTCCTGCAAATTCGTCAGGCGCTGCAGCGGCGTATGCTGCGTAACCGTTGTCAAGCATGCGCTTTACCGCGTCCTGCTCATCACTGTAAACACCGACAACCTCTATAACATGGTCGAGATCTACTATTTTTTACGAGGTAATGCAAATTTTGCAGTTGAAGGCAATATATATAAGCTTGAACGCGGCAATATAGTAGTTATGGCAAGCGGGCAGACGCATCACCTGTTGTTGCAGCCGTCACCCGTTTATGAGCGTATGGCACTTCTGATTGATACGGCGGCCACGCCGCCCGAATTTGAAAGCATAAGTGAAGAAATTTATAAAGGCAACAATTTTTTTACGCTTACAAAAGCAGAACAAACCTGGTTTGAAGAGGGATTTTCGCTTGCCTCAAAAGTCTCCGAAGAGCTGCAAAAAAAACTGATTTTCTCATTTGCAGCAATGGTTTTTTCCATGCTGTCAACAAAGGTAAACCGCACAAACGACCAAAACACAAATGACGACATAATCAAAAAGGCGGTAAACTATATAAACAAAAACCTATCTGAAGAGCTGAGCCTTGAAATAATTGCAAATACAATCTATTGCAGCAAGGTATCGCTCAACAGAAGATTTCATGAGATCATGGGCTGCACCGTTTGGAATTATGTTATGCGAAGACGCATTTACAGTGCACGGCAAAAACTGTTTTTCAGCGGCAGTGTAAATTACGCTTTTGAAAGAAGCGGTTTTAAAGACTATTCATCTTTTTTTAAGGCATACAAAAATATAATAGGCGCATCGCCATCGGAAGACCTTAAAAATTACAGAGCCAATGCGCTTTAAATTTCGCAGCACCGCCCGAAATCAACCGGACGGTGCTGGAATTTTTATGGACTATTCATTTGAAGTGAATGATACCGATTACTTCCAAAGCCACAAAGGCATATTCAGTGAAGCGTGAAAAGTGAAAAAATAAAAATCCGCACACTCGCGTGTACGGATTTTTGGCTGCGGAACACGGATTCGAACCGCGACAAACAGATTCAGAGACTGTCGTGCTACCCTTACACAATTCCGCAATGTCCCGAATGGAACGGGTATTATTTTACCAACGATTTTACGATTTGTCAATAGCTTTTCCAAAAAAACTGCGGATATTTATGACAAAGAAAAACATCCGGGGTTTTTCCCCGGATGTTTTCCCACGGCCTGCCCGGCACGCAGCCGCGGCACGGCCGAAAAACGGCGGATACGCGCGCTTACTGAAGGTTGTTCTTCTCGTAAGCCTCGATCATCTTCTTCACCATCTGGCCGCCGATAGAACCAGCCTGACGGGAAGTCAGATCGCCGTTGTAGCCCTGCTTCAGATTCACGCCAACCTCGCTGGCAGCCTCCATCTTGAAGCGGTTCAGCCCCTCGCGGGCCTCGGGAACGACATTCTTGTTGTTCATTGTGTTACACCTCTCTGTCATGCGGCGGTTTTGCCGCCGAATTTTTTTCGCGTTTGCAGTAGTAGTGTTCACGCAATGCAACAAAATATCAGTGACAATTTGCGGAAAGAAAACAGCTTTTTTCCAGTTATCCGGCAAAGGCCGGCGCTTTTATCCGGATTTTTTAATTGCATCGGATATTTTTCATGGCCGGGTTATCCTGCAGCCGGCCGTGCCGGTCAAAGCGGGAACCATGGCACGGGCAATCCCAGCTATGCTCTGCCCCATTCCACTTCAATGCGCAGCCAAGATGCGGACACCGCGGCGCCGTGGGGGTAACGAAAGTGAGCAGCGTCTGCCCCAGATTGGCAAAAAGCTGCCCGGTCAACGCTGTGCGCTGGGGACGGAAAGCCGCCGCATAGGGATTTTCCCGGCCGCACACCGCGTCGCACAGGATATTGGCCGCCACCATGGAGGTGGTCATCCCCCACAGATTGAACCCCGTTGCCACAAACACCTGCGGCATGGCCGGGCTGTAAGGCCCGATATACGCTACGCCGTCCAACGGTACGGTATCCTGGTTGGCCCAAGCGGCCACCTCCTTCGCCTGCGGGTAATACTTTTCCGCAAAATCGCGCGGGGCAGCAAAGCCCTGCCCCGGCTTTTGCTTTCCGGTGCGGTGGCTTCCGCCCCCTACCAGCAGCAGGCCACCGTAATTGCGCAGATAGATCCCACCGGGGCGGACATCCTCGATCGTGCAGCCGATGACGGGCGCGCCCTGCAGCGCCACCACATACGAGCGCTGCTGATACAGCTTCATAAAATACAGTCCGCGGCGGTTGATGAACGGAAAATGCGTGGCCACGATCACCTTTTGCGCACGGATGCGGCCGCGCCGGGTAACGGCAGTCGTCCCCTCCAGCCGCTCCACAAAGGTATCCTCGTATATCGGCAGATTTCTGGCCGCTGCGTACAGGAATTTCAGCGGATGGAACTGCGCCATGCCCGGATACAGTACCGCACCGGCCACGGGAAACGGCATGGCCGTGCGGCGCTGAAAGCGGGCGGGCAGACCGAGCGACCGCACAGCCGCCGCCTCCTGCTGCATTTTGGCGGCATCATCCACAGAATACATCACCGACGGCAGCGTTTCAAAATCGCAGGGAAACTGGGCGGTCAGCCGACGGTACTGCTCCACCGCCCGGCAATTGGCCTGCAGGTACAGCGCTGCCTTTTCCCGCCCGTGGCGGCGGATCATATCCTGGTACAGGGTATCCTGTTGGGCAGTCAGCACCGCCGTAGTGCCCTTCGTGATGCCCTGACCGATGCGGCCACCCTCCACCAGCAGATGCTCCACACCCGCCTGCTGCAGCCGCAGGGAGCAGAGCACGCCTGCCAGCCCGCCGCCGATCACCAAAACCGGCGTTTCCACATCCCCCGGCAGCGCCGGAAAACGCGGCGGTGTCAGCCCCTGTGTCCATAAATACCGTGCGTCTGCCTGTCCGTGCATACCGCGTACCTCCGTTTTTTCCGTTAGTATGCGTGCCGCCGCACGGTGCCATTCACGGCGTGGAAATTTTGAAAAGGCCCGGGATAAACGCCGTATGCGTGATTAGAGGAAAAACCAAAAAGCGGCGGGAAAGGAAAATCCATTCCCGCCGCTTCCGGCTTTTTCGTTACGGTTCCCGCTCCAGCAGCGCCACATTTTCCACATGGGCGGTGCGGGGGAACAGATCCACCGGCTGCACGCGCTGCACGGCATAGCCCTGTGTGGAAAACAGCTTCAGATCCCGCGCCAGCGTGGCCGGGTCACAGGAGACATACACCACCCGCCGGGGGGCAAGGCCGCCACTGACCGTGTCGATCAGCGCCTGATCGCAGCCGCGGCGGGGCGGATCCAGCATCACCACATCCGGCCGTATGCCCTCATCTGCCAGCTGCCGTGCCGCGGCCGCGGCGTCCGCGCACAGAAACCGGGCATTGCCGATACCATTGCGCTGGGCATTGCTGCGGGCATCCTCCACCGCGGCAGCCACCATCTCCACGCCGATCACCCGGCCGGCGGCAGCCGCCATGGAAAGGCCGATGGTACCGGTACCGCAATAAAGATCCAGCAGCGTTTCCCGGCCGGTCAGGCCGGCTGCCTGTGCCGCCAGACGGTACAGGCGCTGCGTCTGGGCGTGGTTGACCTGATAAAAGGAGTGCGGTGACAGGCGGAAACGTAGGCCGCACAGCGTATCCTCAATGCTGTCGCTGCCCCACAGGGCATAGCCCCGCTCACCGAGGATGACATTGGTCTTATCGGGGTTGATATTCACCACCAGAGACACCATCTGCGGCGCCGCCTGCCGCAGCGCGGCAATCAATGCCGGCACCGCCGGCAGCTTGCCGCGGGTGCAGACAAGGCAGACCATCATCTCGCCGCTGACCGCCCCCTGCCGGATATAGATATGCCGCACAAGGCCGGTGTAATGTTCCTCATCATAGGCCGGCACCCGGTTTTCCGCCATCCAGGCGGCCACGGCATCCAGCACCGCCCGGTAGCCGGGCGGCTGCAGCCGGCACTCCCGCTGCGGCACGATGCGGTGGCTGCGGGGCGCGAAAAAGCCGATCGCCGGCTCCGGCGTCCCCGGCGCCACCGGGTACTGCGCCTTATTGCGGTAGCCGGTCAGGCCGGCAGGGTCATCCGCCGCCACCAGCGGCAGCACCGGCGCCGTTATGCCGCCCACCCGGCGCAGGGTGTCCTCCACCCACTGCTGCTTATACCGGCACTCCGCCGCATAGGTCACATGCCGCCACACGCAGCCGCCGCAGCGGCCGTATACCGCACAGCCGTCGCAGGGATCCTCCCCGCGGTCGGGCGAGGGCTGCAGCAGCGCCTCCACACGGCCGAAGGCATGGCTCTTCTGCACCTTGACGATGCGGCACTGCACACGGTCGCCCACCGCTGTGCGGGGAATAAACACCACCAGCCCCGGCGCCGGAAGATCGGCGTCGGTATACCGGGCAACACCGCTGCCCTCACCGGTCACTCCGGTCACCGTCAGCTCCACCAGAGCATTCTTGACCAGTGCCATGCTCCCGCACCCCCTTTCTTTGCACGCCCGTGCGGATGTAGTAGGCCACGACCGAGGCTATATCCAAGGTCTCACACAAAATGCCGGCCCAGGACCGCACAGAAATATTGTAGATCATCCACGCCGGTGAAGCCACCAGCAGCTGGGTGCGCCGGATGACTGCCGCCCGGTCGCTCCATAAGGCCAGCGTGGATCCCACCAGCGCGATCAGCGGGAACAGGGAAAACACACCCTCCCACGAAAGCAGCGACAGCCCACCGATCAGCACCAGCAGCACCCACGGCCGGCGGGAAAGCACCAGCAGATTGCGCAGCAGCAGCGGCACCTGCATCACCGCACCGGAAAGCTGCCCCAGCAGCGCATAGTGCACCACAAACAGCGCCGAGCTGACCGTCCAGAACAGTGCGATCGTCCGCTCACGCCGGCACTGGAAGGAAGCGGCCACCACAGCGGCGGCCACAAAGCCCACCAGCTGCCCGATCTGCCCAATCGTCATACTAATCGTCATACTATCCAAACCTCTCCCCTTCTCCGGCAGCAAAAAACAACTGCCGCCCCGGCAAAGGGACGGCAGACCGGCCATCAGTTACAGCCCGAAGCGCTCCGGACGCTTGATGCGGTTCCACGCCTCGTAGGCCTTCGGCGCATTTTCTTCCTCCAGCAGCAGGGTCTCCTCCGCCTCCTCGGCCGTATCTTCATCCCCCGGCCGTACCAGCCTGTCCAATATGCGGTACACCCGGCCATCGTACCGGAAACGGTAGTGATGATTGCCCACGGCGTGCTCACCCAGCGTGAAGAATTCCCGCGGGGCATTGCGGTGGCCCTGACGGCCATTCTGCGTATTTGCCATTTGCTTTTCCCTCCGTATTTACAGCAGCTCCAGCGCCTGCCGGATCAGCTGGATGGATTTTTCCTGGCCGAAGCGGCCGCTGTTGACACACAGATGATAGTTGTTCGGGCTGCCCCAAACGCGGTCGGTATAGTATTCGTAATGGCGGGCACGGGCACGGTCCCGCTCCCTCAGCAGGGTCTCGGCCCGGCGCTCATCCAGCCCGTATTCCTGCACGGCGCGCTGCACACGCACCGGCATATCCGCATGGATGAAAACACTGAACACCGGGCACACATCCCGCAGCACATAATCGGCACAGCGGCCAACGATCACACAGCTTCCCTGCTGTGCCACCGCGCGGATGGCATCACTTTCTGCTAGAAACACCTGATCGGCCATAGCCTGATCCCCGGCATTGCGGTAGCCGCCGGTGGCCAGATTGAACAACAGGCTGTTGATAAACCGGCGCTCCTGCCCCGCCAGAAACTCCGGCGCCAGGCCGCGGCTCTCCACCGCCCGGTCGATATAGTCCCGGTCATAATACG
>ULWN01020378.1_pt1 | contig 10199 bp, 11 predicted proteins | sample 1960371 | NCBI WGS metagenome assembly ULWN01 (sample SAMEA4835813, study PRJEB28245) | human gut metagenome | biome: gut microbiome; material: fecal sample | place: Denmark | collected 2008 | reverse complement strand
CGAAAAAACAATTACAGTTTAGGTGGGGGTTATTTTTTGCTATAATTTTTGGAATAAATTTAGTTTACTGGATCGCGTTCAATCCTGCTATTATGTATGCAGATTCTTATATACAAATTGCTATGGGAAAAGGGATACGACCTTATGATGCGTGGCAGACTATGTTTACAACTATATACTATAAAATATTACTTGATATTTTTGATTCTTTAACCTTTGTTGTTTTGGTTCAAGCCTTTTGGTGGTCAATATTATTTGCAAGTATTTTTTGGTGGTTTGCTAATGAATTCTGTCATTGGCGGTTAATGATGGTAATAGCGGTTATATTCTCAATATTGCCCAATCAAGGCTTATCGGTAATAACAGTGATGAAAGATGTTCTCTATGTTGCGGCACTTTCATGGATTACATTTATTATTATTCGTTTATATTTTTATCCCAAAAGATATTTTAATTCTATAAGAATATGTGTGGAAATTGTTGTATGTGTAATATTGCTTTATTTAACGAGATTAAATGGCGTTGTGGCGGCCCTTGGTGCACTAATTTCTGTCATGCTGCTTTATAAAAACAAGAGAAGACTGATAATAATGATTTTGTCTGCTATATGTGTTATTAGTATTTTTTCCTGGGGAATAAATCATATTTCATATATTCCGGTTCCGGCCGGATCTGAATATATGGCGCTGTTGAATGATATACAGGTTGTTTATACAAATGATTTTTCTGTCTCAGAGGAAACGGAGGACTTTCTGGAGAATGTACAAGATCAGGGGACATTCAAGAGTTTTTATGAGGAAGATGTAACTTATGCTAATAATATATATAATTTTAATTATGTACATAACTACGGATTGGTTAATTTTGTTAAAATTTATTTGGACACTTTTTTGCGTCATCCCGTAATAATAACTCGCAATATTCTTGTGCGTATGTTAGTGGCATGGGACTTTCAAGAAATTTATGCACCGGTAACCGTGGCAGGGATTACGGAATATGAAGGAGATGTAGAAGTTATTAAAAGTGTATTTGGCTGGAACACATTTCCTGATTATGGAGGAAGAAAGGGAAATTTTATGACTGTAGTATTGCAAAAACTAACAGACCTCAGTATGAAATATCCCGCAAAAGCTGTCATATGGAGGACTCCGCTTGGTTTATTCGCAATAGCTTTAGGAACGGGAATACTTGCATTAATAAAAGAGAAGCGAGGGGTAATAGCGTTTATACCAATATTTTCTCACTTATTTTCTTTGGTGTTATGCACTGTGTGGAGTAATTATAGATACTTTTGGCCGATTTCCATTGCTGGTCTGATGCTAATCTTTTATTCTATATTAATTGTTAAGAAGAAGGGAATATAAATAAAGAGAGGGAGAGAATATGGATAGATATACTATAGGAATGAAAGCATGCCTGGAAAAAATGGTGGTAGAAAAGGAAGTTAATGATTTTGCGGCTATTACAGGTGATTATAATGATGTTCATGTATGTGAAGAAAAAGCAAAGGAATCAATTTTCGGAGGTAGGATTGTTCATGGTATGTTGCTGGCAAGCTACATATCAACGGTATTAGGGACGCAATTCCCGGGAAAAGGAACTATATATCTTCAGCAAAATCTAAAATTTATAAATCCTGTAAGAATTGGAGATAGTATCAAGGTAATTGTTGAAATAGTAGATATTGTTAACTCACAAAAAGGTATTTTGCGATTGAGTACTCAAGTAATTAATCTTATAAGCGATAAGGTTGCGATAGATGGGGAAGCAGTGGTAAAGATACCGCAAAGGAGGGAACATTAATGATAAATATTGCTAAAAGTTCTATAATTCCTGATACAGTTATAATACATGATGGAGTAATTATTGAAGAAAATGTAGTTCTTCATGATTATGTGGTAGTTTATTCTGGTACGATAATAAAAAAAGGAACGGAAATTTTTGAACATGCAGTAATTGGTAAGATTCCTCGGACGTCAGGTGTTACGGCAAGAGAAATAAAGCCGAAATTTAAAGAAACTATAATAGGAGAGTATTCGGTCCTTTCCCCTGGTGTAGTAATATATGCCGGAACTGAAATCGGAAGTAAGAACCTTTTGGGCGACTTTTGTTCTATTCGAGAAGATTGTAAAACAGGGTTTGGTTGTATAATAAGCCGTAATGTAAGTGTGAATTATAATACAATGATAGGAAGCCACACTAAAATAATGGATAATAGTCATATTACAGGAAATATGATTATTGGAGAGCATGTTTTTATAAGTGTTTTGGTTGCTACAACTAATGACAATAATATGGGGCGGAAGGGGTATTCGGAAGAACTGGTTAAGGGAGCCTCTATAGGAAACTATACGACAATAGGTGCGGCTGCTAATATATTGCCAGGAGTGAATATTGGTGAAAATGTAATTGTAGGGGCCAGTGCGCTTGTAACAAAGGATGTGCCTGATAAAAAAGTAGTGATGGGTATTCCGGCTAAAATAGTCAGAGATGTAAAAGAAGAAGAATGTTTAAAGGGGGAGATATGAAAAATATTTATTTTTTTATTGGTACAGAAGCAGAATTAATGAAAATGTTTACAACAATTAGAGAGTTAAAACTCAGAGGGTATCGGTGTATTATTGTTTCATCGGGACAAAATGAAATACATAATAGTTTATTCTTAGAATTAGCTGGCTGTAATATTGATATAGACTTATCACAGTATGCGCCAGAGGTAAAAAGTGCAAAGAATTATATCAGTTGGCTTTTCAATACAAGAAAATATGGGGTTAAAGTTATGAAAGAGCAGTTGCCTGCCGGAGGTAGAGAGGATTGTTTATGGATTGTTCATGGGGACACTCTATCTACCTTACTTGGGGCACAGATAGCTCGGAAAACGGGAATAAAATATATGCATGTAGAGAGTGGTCCAAGGTCCTTTAGCTTACTTTCCCCTTTCCCAGAGGAAATAGATCGCTATTATGCTTCAAAATACTCAGTAGTAAATTTTTGTCCACAAAAAATTTATGCGGAATATGCGGAAAAAAGGTTCAAAGGTAAAGCAGTTAACACATATTATAATACTGGTATAGAAACATTAAATTATGCAATTAAGGAGAATAGGGAGAATTCACATCCGAGAATAGTTGAGGAGAAGTATTTTCTTTTGGCAATTCATCGACAGGAAAATTTATATAATAAAGAATATATGGTTAAGTTATTTACTAAAATTATAGAGTTATCGGATAAAATGAAATGTGTTTTTATTTATCATGAACAAACCAAAGATGCATTAGTAAGGTATAATCTTTGGGACAAGGTAAATTCAGATAAAAATATATGTATTATTAAAAGACGCCCATATGTGGAGTTTATTGATTTAGTAGATAAAGCGGAATTTGTAATCGCTGATGGATGTGGGAATCAGCAGGAATTCTATTATTTAGGTAAACCTTACCTTATTATGCGTTTAAAAGTTGAAAAGGATTCTGAAGGAGTCGGATGGAATGCAGAATGCTTTGGTAATAAATTTAATATGATAGATTATTTTTATAATAATTACCAGAAATATAGAAAAAGTCCTGTAGTAATGGAAAAAAGTCCAAGTGTGATTATTGCAGATTCAATTGACGATTATTTTGCTAAGGGGGGGGTGAAATAGATGGAGAGGGGTGGGAGAAACGGTCTGATTGAATTTTTACGGTTTTTAGCCTGTTTATTTATTGCTATGTATCATTTTGAATGGTTGTATATTTCTCATCCCGTGTATTTACAGCATTTTTATATCTGGGTAGAATTCTTTTTTATTATAAGCGGTTTTTTTCTGGCGAGAAATGTTGAAAAAAATAGAACTATTGGCATTGTTTCTCCGTTAAAATACGCTTGGGAACAATTTAAAAAACTTTATCCGCCATATTTGCTGGGATTTTTCTTCTCATTTATTTCCACATGTATTTATAGTAACTGGAGAGGAAAAGAAATATTATCTAACTTGTGGGCCGCAAAATGGGAATTGTTTATGCTTCAATTGAGCGGCTTTGAAGAACAGAGTATTGTAATTAACGGTGTTACCGGACAAATCGCGGCGCTCCTTGTGGCAACGCTTATTTTATACTATTTCTTTGCTTTCTATAAAAGAATGTTTGTTAATATTGGCCTGATTTTAATTATGTTTATTTATAGTCATATATTACATAATTATGGAAATTTGAGCCAGTGGATACCATATGAGCAATGGTACTGCATAGGAATACTTAGAGCGATTGCAGGTATGATGGTGGGAGGGGGGTACTTATTATATAGTGGTAAAAAAAATGGAAAAATTGAAGCGTATTCCGATTTACAGCATGTGCCTGATCTGCGTTATCTCTTGTGGTTTTTTGGTACTTCTAAGAGATAAAATAGCATTTTCAGATCTGCTGTTGTTTATTCCTATTTTTTCTGTAATGATTTCATCAGCATATTTGATTCACTTATTTGAACGTAATATTATTATACAAAGGATTATGACTTTTTTTGGAAAAATGTCTTATTACATATTCTTGGTGCATTATCCAATTTGTAAACTGTTACAATATTTTATGAGCGGGAAAAATTATTTTATAATGAGCGGAATATATTTATTATTCGTATTTTTTTGTGCATATATGCTTATGATATTAAATATAACTATTAGTCGAATTATTATGTCTAAGAGGTTTAGTAAAATATGTAAATAAGATGTTAGTTAACTGATTTCCTTTGAAAATGGTGACTGCGTACATAGAAAAAGTAAAGAAATATCTTGAAAAAGTAGAAGGTGTATTATTCAGCAGCAGAGATCTATCTGCGCGTACTTTTAGAGCCACTATCACGATGTGAGAGCCAACGTAGTATATGATTACAATATATATGTAAAGGGTGTTTCGCATCGCTAAAGCGATAACCCTTTGACATATATTGTAATCATATAGGGGAGTTAAGCGGAAATTGGCGATTTCTGCGACTGGCTCACCTTACGCGATTATGATTTAGTTTGTCCGTGAAAGTAGCTCAGTTTGCCCGTGCAGATGGTTCAATTGAAGCGAAATATACAGAAGGACAATTTAAATCAGTGAAAAGGATGAACATGAAGAAATTTCTAAGGAAAAAAAAGACAATTTATCAGCTGTTATGTCTTTTATTATATTTATTTTTAGTATGCTTCCCATATGGTATTTGGCAGCATATGCCCGTCCCAGCGGAGATGATTATGGGTATAGTGCATTAACTTATGCGGCATGGCTGGAGACGCATTCTTTGGCAGAAGTTATAAAGGCGGCTGTAGAAACAGCGAAAACAAGCTATATTGACTGGAACGGAGATTGGTTTACAACCTTTTTGTTCTCATTGATGCCAGAGGTATTCAAACCGTACTCATTCTGGGTGGTTCCATATATAATGACAGGTGCGGTTATTCTTGGGACATTTGTTTTTATGCATGAGGTATGTGTCAGAATAATGCGGCTTTCACATTCGAATTGTCTGATATTTACTTCAGTGATTGGAGCATGCCTGCAAAGCAGCACTGGAGCGGATTCCCAGCCCGCGTTATAAAAATATCAGATTGATACTCGAATCCCGCAATGACAAGGCTGCCTGCCTTTGCGGAAGCTTATGAAAAACAGATCGATCAGGAAGCTGAATACGGATCCATATCCTTCCATGAACGTCTCATGCTGTTGGTTGATGCGGAATACGATTCCCGGCATAATAACAATATCAAAAGATTGATCAAGAATGCGAAGTTTTCTGATTCATCCATGTTTCTTGGAAATATTGAATATCTGCTAGACCGGCACCTGAACCGGGATCTTATGGAAAGCCTGGCGGATAATAACTACATCTGCCAAGGACTGAATGTCATCCTGATTGGGACCACCGGTTCCAGCAAAAGCTATATCGCTAATGCACTGGGGATCAATGCCTGCCAATCCGGATACAAGACCAGATATATCCGTCTGCGGAACTATTCAGCGAACTGGAAGCGGCAAGGATACAAGGAAAATATCATCAGGTGATGAAGCAGTTTCAACAGCATCCACTTGTGATCCTTGATGAATTCCTTTTGATCCCTGCCTCCGATCAGGAGCAAAGAGATCTGCTGGAACTGATGGAATACCGCTGTGTCCAGGTCTCCACCATCTTCTGTTCGCAATTAATGCCGGAAGGTTGGCATGAAAGATTGGGGGGCAGTGCCCTTGCCGATTCCATCCTTGACGGTATCATACCATCTGCCAATACCATGCAGATCGACGGTGATGTTTCCATGCGACAAAGGAAAAGGACAATCAAAAACTAAATTATCCTCCGGGAGCCACGACACAGGTCATGGCTCTTACCGTCGGACGGCTGGCTCTCGACAACGGATTCTATGGCTCTATTCCAGGAGATTGGTTGGCTCCGCCACCTCAGAATATTCAATAATACTTCTGCATATAAAATAGATTTTGAAAATAAAAAAATCAATGATTTTTATAACGCAGATATTATAGTTAATACTATACCTTGGACTGAATATAAAGAATTAATAGGATTGGATGATTTATTTAGATAAATGCTTGATAAACGGATCCATACTCTGTAGTGGTAATATTTTATAATCAAAATATTAGGACAAATGCTCATTGGACATATTTTCCTGATTTAAATTTAGAATACCATAGAGTTCTGCATCGCTTAAATTTTGCTATAGGAACTCAAGGGTACTGAACAGAAACTAATTTATTAAGGTCTGATTTGACGGTTGATAATTGGTACCATATAAATGAATATGCGTATCCTGTTAATACAATAGATAAAACGGAAGCTAATAGATATATTTTAGAATATAGAAAAGAATCCTTAAATGAAAATACTAATCCCCCATTTATGCTGGGAGAATGGAATAGTTGGAAATGGTGAGGATTTTAATAAAAACCTTCCTATGTTATGTAGTAGACAATAAAAAAAGTATATCATAAGTTAACGGCATAGTAAAAAGAGGAAGTCATGAAAAAAATCAGTGTAGTAATTCCATGTTATAATGAAGAGAACAGCGTACTGGAAATGTATAACAGACTAAAAAAGGTCTTCATAGATAGTTTACCTAATTACGAATATGAGATTATTTACGTGGATGATTATTCGACGGACAGCACCAGGTATGAGATTGAAAAATTATGTGAGGAAGATAGCTGTGTAAAGGCCGTATTTAACGCCCGGAATTTCGGATTTGACAGGAACGTTTTCCAGGCTTATCAATACGCAACAGGTGATTGTGCTTTTATGATTTTTGGAGATTTGCAGGATCCTCCTGAAATGCTGCCGGAATTTGTGGAGAAATGGGAAGGAGGATATAAATGTATTGTAGGGCAGCGGAAGAAAAGTGATGAAAGTAAATTGAAATATGGTTTGAGGCGGTTATATTATAAGATAGTTGATACATTATCGGATGCCAAACAAATTGAAATGGTAAACGGGTACGGGCTGTATGATCGGGAATTTTTAGATATATTGGGTCAAATAGAAGAAACGAAACCATTTTTTAAGACTATTTTGAGTGAATATGGTTTAGGAATGTGTGTTGTGCAATACGAACAGTCAGTGGGAAAACGAGGAAAAAGTAACTTTAATTTTCTGAAAAATTATGATTTTGCCATGCATGGAATTACCTCTTCTACAAAATTATTAATGAGATTTGCTACGTTTATAAGTTTACTGGTAGCGGTTATCTGTATGGGTTTATCCATATATGTATTTGTCAGAAAGATTTTGTTTTGGGAAACCTATCCTTTGGGTTCTGCCTCTATAATGGTTGGTGTTTTTTTCCTGGGGGCAATACAACTGTTTTTTATTGGTGTTTTGGGGGAATATATATTGAGCATTAATGAGAGGGTAACTAAGAAACCAAGGGTTGTAGTCGAAAAGAAAATAAATTTTTGATAGGGGTGCGATTGTGAGAGCGGGAAATAAAGCGAAGTTAAATGTGTGGAATAAAAAAATAAGCAGACGGATGATAATTCCAGGATTTTTTTTACTTATTAGCCTGGTCTTTTTTTACAGCTTTATCTATAATGATATTTTGGAGACAATGCGTGTAGGGATTAATTTTTGGACGGATTTGTTTGCGGGAAATGTAAAATATTTTTATGCAGGCAGATGGGAAATGACGCCATTCGCATACACGAAGGAAGTACAGGCAGTTTATGATTTTCCAATTTATATCGTATTTGCAATTTGGAATTTTCCACTGTGGATCGCCGAGAATTTTTTTGGAGTTGATATTTTTAATTCTGTGCCTTGCCTTATGTGGGGAAAGACATTATTACTGGTTGCGGTGGCGCTTATTACGAGATCGTTATATCGACTGTGTCTTACACTGGAATTAAAGGAAGATATTGCAAAGCTGGTATGTATTTTGTTTTTATCTTCCAATTTTTTTATGACTTCTATTATAATGATGTGTGCTTACGACATAATCGCTCTTTATTTTGCTGTAGAAGGGATAAATTATTATTTTAAAGAAAATAACAAGGGTTTTTTAATCTGCTTTATGCTGGCTATTCCTTTGAAGTTTTTTGCTCTGCTTCTATTTGTACCCCTGGTCTTACTAAAGGAAAAAAGGATACCATATATTATTGGGTATGTTTTTATGAGTATTCTTCCCATATTGTTTTTCCGGATAATATTACCCTGCGAAGCTCTGTACGGGCAACCGGACACGGTGGCCTTCAGCTTATTAAATATGTTTAAATCTACTAATCTCAGTAATCTTGCCTTCTTGTACGCGGTAATGTATGAGCAGCCGGCGGCTCTTAGCAGAATGTTCCCGTCCATATTCTGCTGGGTCGTATTGTTCCTGCTATGCTATTTCGTAAAAATAGAATCGAAGGAAAAGATGTACAGGTGGGGAATATATGTCTGTTTCATGGCGTATGCAATTTTGTTTGTAACATGCATGTCTCACCCATATTGGCTGCTTATTATGACCCCGTTTATGATGATTCTGATTGGACAAAATAGCAGATACTTATATATTAATCTGGTGTTGGAAACAGCGCTTACCTGGGGAATGATATTAGCGCAGATATTTAAATTCCCATGGTGCTTTGGGAATGCTATTGTTGCAGGAATGTTTGTGCCGGGTATATTGGGCAGGCAGGATGAGTTTAATCCTATTACGCCTATAACGGTTTTTACGAAAGTGACGGGATCGGACAGCGCACAGGGATATCTGATTGGTGCAGGAACTTCTGTATTTATTGCAGGCATACTGATATTTTCTGTACTTAATATTCCCGGAATTAAAAAAGAACTTCCTTTCATAAAGGTGGATGATAAGCCGGCGGTATGGCTGATTAATCTGCGGATTTTAGCGGGTTTTGTTATTGCGATAATTCCTGTTGTTCTTCATGTTGCAGGAGTTTGGATCTAAAGATGGAAAGTGCGAAACGGGTAAAGCCAATAATTAGTTAACGGAGACGTTTATTTAACAGAAATGGGGAGGAATTTGCGTGAGAGGAAAGAAGATTAAAAAACCTTTTCCCTATATTATGGTTTTGCTGTGCTATATTGTTTTTACCGTTTTTTTAATTATAGTCTCATATCAGGGAAAAATCTTATGAAGTGGGATATTATGGATGCCTATTATCCGCTTTGTATGTCATCGGCAGACATGCTTCAGGAAGGGAGGCTGCCACTGTGGAATGCAGCATTTCAGTTTGGCTGCCCGGCCTATATTATGTTGGGAATTCCATATTGGTATCCGACAACGCTTTTGTTCGAATTGACAACGGGCTATTCTTTGCTCTGTGTTGCATTGGAATATTGCATTCATATAGTTATAGCATGTTTTGGGATGTTTCTTTTGGTTAGAGAGCATTTAGAAGAAAAGAAAATACCAGAAAGCTATATTGTGGCTGTTATTACAGGCGCATTTTATGGATTTTCAGGATTGTTTATATCTAATGCCGAGCATATTATGATTATTGTTAGTGCGGCATGGTTGCCGTATATACTTCTTTTTGTTAAAAAATATCTGACTTCTAAAAAACATATTTTTTTGATGGCAGCAGCAGTTTGTATGGGGTTAAGCATTTTAGGCGGATATCCGGAGATTTGGATAGCAACTTTTATTATATTGATTCCTTATTTCCTTATTCATGCAGAAACAGAAAATAGATATTGTATTAAAATAATGAAGGCGGCTACAGCTTATT
>ULWN01021207.1_pt1 | contig 10251 bp, 9 predicted proteins | sample 1960371 | NCBI WGS metagenome assembly ULWN01 (sample SAMEA4835813, study PRJEB28245) | human gut metagenome | biome: gut microbiome; material: fecal sample | place: Denmark | collected 2008 | reverse complement strand
CCGCCGCCCTTTCCGTGCAGCCCCTCGACAAGCCCCGCGCCGGTGAGTGAGGGCATTATTCTCTCAATATATTTCTGAGATATCTCCTGACGCTCCGCTACAGCCTTCAGCGGGATCCAATCTCCGCCGCGGTGCTCCGCAAGATCTATCATAATACGCAGTGCATATCTGCCCTTCGTGGAAATCATATCTATCCCTCCCGTCGGGCATACGCCCGAAAATTCATGTCTGCTTCACAGCCGCCGGAGTCCACATCCACCTATACTCGTCAGCTCTATCTCACAGCCGCTCATGCCACAATCGTTCCGGCTTACCATCGCTTGATATCATGGCCAAGCGATATCACAGCCGAGCAGCTTTGCACGGTCATAAAGCTTTCCGAATTTCAGATATCGGTTGCAATCGATGCACGGATTAGGAGTTATTCCGCTCGCATAACTGCGGGTAAAGCGATCAATGACCTCGCGGTGAAATTCCTCCGTGAAATTAAAGACATAGTACCGCATTCCGAGCCGCAGAGAAACGCTGCGAGCATCCTCCGTATCTTCAAGAGTACAGCAGGTATGCGCACGTGATATACCCGCATCCTCATTGTCATAGAGACGCATGGTACAGCCGATGCAATCGTTTCCCTCCCTGCGCAGCAGGATGGCGGCGACGCTTGAATCAACGCCGCCGCTCAATGCCGCAAGTACTCTCATATCAATTAAATACCGCCGCGGGCGTAGCCCGCATTGCAAGTATGGTCTCGGTTATAAGCTCGTCAAGGCTTATGCCGAGCATCTGCGCGCCGCGCTCGATGACCTCGCGCGAGCAGCCTGCCGCAAAGCCGTTGCTCTTATACTTCTTTTTAACCGATTTCAGCTCGAGATCTTCAACACTGCGCGACGGGCGCATTATCGCGACAGCACCGATAAGCCCCGTAAGCTCATCGACTGCGTAAAGCACCTTTTCCATCTCATGCTCGGGCGCGGTATCTACGGTTATTCCGTAGCCGTGGCTGACTACCGCATGTATCAAGCGCTCGTCTATGCCTTCGGACTCCATTATCTCCCTGACCTTTATACAATGCTGCTCGGGATATTTTTCAAAGTCAAGATCATGGAGAAGTCCGACTGTGCCCCAAAATTTCGCCTCGTCGCCGTAGCCGCGCTCACAGGCAAAATACTCCATCACACCGCAGACGATATCCGCGTGCTTTATATGAAACGGCTCGCTGTTATAGCGCAGAAGCAGCTCGCGAGCCTGCTCTCTTGTCGGTATCACCGCACGCCTCTCAGTCAGCGAAGAGGGGTGTAGAGAGGTAACGGTCTCCGGTGTCGGGGAGAAGTGCAACGATAGTTTTGCCCTCGTTCTCCGGGCGCTTTGCGAGCTGAATTGCCGCATAGACAGCGGCACCGGACGAAATTCCGACGAGCACACCCTCGCTTCTGCCTATCTCCTTACCGGTCGCAAAAGCATCCTCGTTAGTGACGGGGATTATCTCGTCATAAACCTTTGTATCAAGGACATCCGGTACAAATCCCGCACCGATACCCTGAATCTTGTGCGGTCCGGATTTACCCTCGGAAAGAACGGGAGAAGAAGCAGGCTCGACGGCTGCAACCTTCACACCCGGGATCTTGGCGCGCAGATACTGGCCTACGCCGGTAACGGTTCCGCCGGTGCCTACGCCTGCAACGAACCAGTCGACCCGACCGTCGGTATCCTCGTAGATCTCGGGACCGGTTGTCTCAAAGTGGGCCTTAGGGTTTGCCGGGTTGACGAACTGACCGGGGATAAACGAATTCGGAGTCTCTGCTGCGAGCTCGTTTGCACGCTCGATAGCGCCCTTCATTCCCTTGCTGCCGTCGGTGAGAACAAGCTCGGCACCGTATGCCTTCATCAACTGGCGGCGCTCTACCGACATAGTTTCGGGCATTACGATAATGATGCGGTAGCCGCGTGCCGCAGCGACCGATGCAAGTCCGATACCCGTGTTGCCCGAGGTCGGCTCGATGATGACCGAGCCCTCACCCAGCTTGCCGCTCTTCTCAGCGTCGTCGATCATAGCCTTGGCAATTCTGTCCTTGACCGATCCTGCGGGATTGAAGTACTCGAGCTTTGCAAGCAGCTTTGCCTTGAGCCCGAATTTCTTTTCGATACCACTGAGCTCGAGAAGCGGAGTTTTGCCTATAAGCTGATCTGCGGATGTATAGATGTTTGCCATGATAAATATCTCCTTTTTTCGGTGCGCGGCGCTGCCGCTGCGCTTATTTTGATACCCAGCGTTTTACCCACCTACTTGGTATGTTGGTGGTATTATACGCCCGAACATATCGTTTGTCAACCCCCTTTTTAAAAAAATCGCGATTTTTTATTATTTTTCTGTACGAATCACTCTGCGATAGGCATAGCCTTGACGCAGCCGTACGGGAAAACGACAACGTAGCCGCGCAGGCACTGCGCGGCACAAAAGCGTGCGAGTCATAAAACGCAAGGCGCACATAGTTTCGGCAGCTCGCGTCAACATCGTCGAAGTGTCTGCGTATTCCAAACATCGACACCGACCGTTAACCATGTGCGGCACAAAAGCGTGCCGGGAATATAACACCGTACGCACATCGTCACTTCTCCGCAGCACTGCGGAAGACAAAAACGGCGGGGCAAAATGCCCCGCCGTTAAACGGTCTAAAATTGCAGACTATTGCAAATTACCCGCGGCAGCGGAATAAATCCGTGCTGTCAAGCAGCGCTCAGCACCATTCGATAGTTGCCGGAGGCTTACCTGTAATATCGTAAACTACGCGGCCGGCACCCCTTACCTCATTGCAGATACGGGCGGAAATGGTTCCGAGTATCTTATGAGAAATAGGCGTATACTCACAGGTCATAAAGTCGGAAGTACGAACAGCGCGGAGCGCAATGGTATAATCGTAGGTGCGGAAATCGCCGACAACACCGACCGAGCGCGTATCGGTAAGGACAGCGAAATACTGATCTGCCTTGACTCTGTGCTTTAAGATCTCTTCGCGGAAGATAGCGTCTGCATTCTGAAGAATTGCTATCTTCTCTGCGGTTATCTCTCCGATGATACGAACGCCGAGCCCGGGACCCGGGAACGGCTGACGGTCGACATAGGAGCGCGCAAGACCGAGCTGACGACCGAGCGCACGCACCTCATCCTTGAACAGACCGCGAAGAGGCTCGACAAGTCCGGTAAACTTCATATTATCGGGCAAACCGCCTACATTGTGGTGGCTCTTGATGGTAGCAGCCTTGCTTCCGCCCGACTCGATAACGTCGGGGTAGATAGTGCCCTGAGCAAGGAATGCAACATTATCGGGGAGCTTTTCCGTCTCCTCCTCGAACACCTTGACAAACTCTGCGCCTATTATCTTTCTCTTCTGCTCCGGATCGGTGATGCCGCGCAGAGCAGCAAGGAAGCGCTCGCCGGCATTTACGCGGATAAAGTGGAGGTCGCGACCCGAAAATGCCGCCTCTACATCGTCTCCCTCATTCTTTCTCATCAGACCGTGGTCAACGAAAACGCAGTGCAGCTGTCCGGGAATAGCGCGCGAAAGCAGCGCCGCACAAACGGAGGAATCCACTCCGCCGGAGAGTGCGAGCAGTACGTGCTTGTCTCCCACCTGATCACGAATATCGCGAATAAGCTGCTCCTGAAGATTATGCAGATCATAGTCTCCTTCCGCGCCGCATACGCGATAGAGGAAGTTATGGATCATGTCGGTTCCGCGCGAGGTGCTCTCGACCTCGGGATGGAACTGCATACCGTAAAGGCGGTTAGCCTTGTTTTCAATCGCCGCATTTGGGCAGTTGTCGGTGCAGGCGACCGAACGAAAGCCCTCAGGCAGCTTGACTATCTGATCGGTATGGCTCATAAGTCCGATCTGCGCCGCGTTCAGACCCTTGAACAGATTAGAGCCGGTATCTACACGCATTGCCGTCTTACCATACTCGCTGACGAGGCAGGGCGCAACGGTGCCGCCGCATGACCACGCGAGCAGCTGAACGCCGTAGCATATACCGAGGATCGGTATACCGAGCTTAAAAATGTTTTTATCACAGCGGGGAGAGCCGTCCTCATAAACACTGTTCGGACCGCCGGTGAGAATAATTCCGATTGGTCCGATCTCGAGGATCTGCTCCACCGTAATGCGGTCGCCGGGCTTAACGACCGAATAAACATTGCATTCACGTACTCTGCGGGCGATAAGCTCCTTATACTGCCCGCCGAAATCAAGAATCAGAACTGTCTGCTGTGCCATACCTGCTCCTGTAAAAATAAAAATTCCGCAGCGCGGTAGCGGTCTGTGCCGACCGCATCACTCATGTTCAACATCCGTACGGGCATTACATTCGACATAAAACGACTGTGTTCCCGCACAGCGATACAATTATATTATATCACATTTTACGATTTCGTCAACGGCTCCGGAAAGATTTTTTGCCCCGGAAGAAAAGTTTTCCGGGGCAAAAAAGATTATTATGTTGTTTTTGCGGCAAGCTCAGCCGCAAATATAAGACAGCATACACCGAAAACAGCTTACACCGAAAATAATGCAGCAGTCGTTATCTACTCTCATGCTTCTTGAGCGATGCGTCGATAAAGCCGCGAAAAAGCGGATGAGCCCTATCGGGACGGGATTTGAATTCCGGGTGATACTGCACACCTACATAGAAATCACGGTCGTTAAGCTCGACAGTCTCAACAAGTCTTCCGTCGGGCGAAAGTCCGGAGAGGCAGAGTCCCGCGCCCTCGAGCGCCTCACGATACTCATTGTTGAACTCGTAACGATGGCGATGACGCTCGGATATCTCACGTGTTCCGTAGCAGCGTTCCATCGTCGTTCCGCGACGTATAACGCAGGGATATGCGCCGAGGCGCAGTGTGCCTCCCTTGTCCACATCGTCACTCTGTCCGGGCATGAAGTCAATGACCTTATGCGCGCAGAGCTCGTCGAACTCGCCGGAATTGGCATCGGAAATACCGAGGACATTGCGTGCGTATTCGATAACGGCGATCTGCATACCGAGGCAGATACCGAAGTAAGGCAAAGCGTTCTCGCGGGCAAACCTTGCCGCACAAATCATACCCTCAACGCCGCGTCCGCCGAAGCCGCCGGGAACTATGATACCGTCAAGCCCGCCGAGCAGCTCGTCCGCATTTGCGTCACACAGCGGCTCGGAATCTATCCACTTGATATCGACCTTTGCTCCGAGCGCATAGCCCGCATGACGCAGCGCCTCGGCAACCGAGAGATATGCGTCGTGCAGCGCGACGTATTTGCCGACAAGTCCGATAGTGACCTCCCTCTCGGCAGACTTTATGTTGTCGACCATTGATCTCCACTCATCAAGCGCGGGAGCAGGCGCATCTATGCCGAGCTCGCGGCAGACGACATCAGAGAAATGAGCAGACTCGAGCATAAGAGGCGCCTCATATAGACACGGCAGGGTGAGATTTTCGATAACGCAGTCCGGACGAACATTGCAGAAGAGCGATATCTTCTTAAATATGCTGTCCTCAAGCGGCTGATCGCAGCGCAAGACGATGATATTCGGGTTGATTCCCATGCCCTGCAGCTCCTTGACCGAGTGCTGAGTGGGCTTGGATTTATGCTCATCCGATCCGCTGAGGAACGGAACGAGTGTTACATGAATGAACAGACTGTTCTCACGTCCGACCTCGAGCGATATCTGACGCACCGCTTCAAGGAAGGGCTGAGACTCAATATCGCCGATGGTTCCGCCTATTTCGGTGATTACCACGTCCGCGTCGGTCTGCTTACCCACGCGATAGACAAAGTCCTTTATCTCGTTCGTGATATGCGGTATGACCTGAACGGTAGAGCCGAGATATTCGCCGCGGCGCTCCTTGTTCAGAACATTCCAGTAGACCTTACCGGTGGTAAGGTTGGAAAAACGGTTAAGATCCTCGTCGATAAAGCGCTCATAGTGTCCGAGATCAAGGTCGGTCTCCGCGCCGTCCTCGGTGACATAGACCTCGCCGTGCTGATACGGGCTCATCGTCCCCGGGTCGACATTTATGTACGGGTCGAGCTTTTGCGCCGCGACACGCAGCCCGCGAGTTTTGAGCAGTCTGCCGAGCGATGCTGCGGTGATTCCCTTTCCGAGGCCCGAAACAACGCCGCCTGTTACGAAAATGTACTTTGTCATGATATCACCCTCACTTTATTTTACTTAAATATACTCTATCCATGTGCCGTGCAGATGCCGAGCAAATCAGCATACGCCGTGCTTCCGGTCACGACGGCGAAATGCCGTTTTACAATCCGATAGCGAAGTCCGTACAGACCGCCTCCGCTTATACATAGGTTTTAATAATGGATTCCGCAACGGCACGCTTTGAAATACAGCGGTCCATCGCGGTCTTTTCGATATATCTGTGCGCATCCGGCTCGGTCATTTTCAGCTTTTCGATAAGCAGCAGCTTTGCCCTGCCGACAATACGTATCTCCTCCATCTTTTCCTCGACCGTAGCCGCGCGCTGCTCCATCCGTCGCAGCCGCTCGCGCGTCGCGCGCAGCAGCACCACAGACTGCGATATTGCCGCGGCGCTTGTCGGCTTCTGCATTACGAGAACTCCGCACGGGCAAAGCGCCGCGCACAGCTCCGGGTAATGCTCCGCCTTTGTCAGCAGCAGAACACCGGAGCCGCTGCCGGTCGCGATATCCTCCGCAAGTCCGCTGCCGAACTCATCCGGGAGCGGTGTGTTGATAACGATAAGATCAAAGCTTTCCTCTACCGACGCGCGTCGCGCCTCCGAGCAGCTCTTTACCTTTTTCACCGAAAAGCCGTGTCCGTCAAGCAGCGGGATCATACCGCCGTCGAATTTTTCCGACGATGAGACAAGCAGCGCACGGCATCTGCGCTCGTTCATCTCCATATGAGCCCCCCTTCGGTAATGTTAATTACACATGTACGGTCTGTGCGGTGCCTTACGGTACTCCGACGGCGCAATTCGGCACAGTCAGTGCCGAAAATCCGAGCATAGCTCACCACTGCAATTGAGTGTAGCTCAGCCGATACGATCAAGCGTAGCTAAGTCGGCACAATACATCGTCAACTCAACCGAGATACGCCTCAATAACGGTCTGCGGCAGCACACTGCGCAGAAATCCGCTCTCCCCGGCGATCTTTTTCGCTTCTCCGAGCGATGCGGGCAGACGCGCCACATCACTTTCCTCCTCAAGCATATTGCGATCACACTCCGGCGGAAGCGGAAGCGAACGCGTAATACCGTCGAGGCAGGCGCGTATGATAAGCGCGTATGCAAGATACGGATTGCAGAGCGGGTCGGGTGAGCGCAGCTCTGCCCTGCGGTATTCGCCCTGAGCGGCGGGAATGCGAATAAGCTGCGAGCGATTCTCATGCGACCACGAAATATACCTCGGCGACTTAAAATGTCCGAGTCGCTCATACGACTGCTCTGTTCCGCAGAGGAAGAGCGAAAGCTCACCGATATGCTCGAGCAGCCCGGCAATAGCCGAGCCCATAACATCATCTCCGCCGCCGCTGCGGATGCTGAAATTTATATGCATGCCGTTGCCGGGATGCCCCGGAAGAGGACGCGGGCCGAAATCCGCCGTGAGTCCGCTGCGGGCAGCGACCGTTCCGACTACCGCCTTGAAGGTAACAGCATCATCTCCCGCGCGCAGCGGACTCGAATAACGAAAATCTATCTCGTTCTGTCCGGGTCCCTGCTCATGGTGCGAGCTCTCCGGCTTTATACCCATCTGCTCGAGCGTCAGGCATATTTCGCGGCGGACATTCTCCCCCTTATCCTCGGGAGCAATATCCATATAGCCTGCATTGTCGTATGGAATACAGGTCGGCTCTCCGTGCTCGTCGAGCTTGAAGAGGTAAAACTCCATCTCCGCTCCGAAAGCAAAGGAATAGCCCGCCCGCTCCGCCTCGCGCTCAGCCTCGGCAAGAATACTTCTGCAATCGCTCTCGAACGGTCTCCCGTCCGGATAGCAGACCGAGCAGAACATGCGGACGACTCTGCCGTGCTCCGGCCTCCACGGGAGCACCGAGAGCGTAGCGGGGTCGGGATGCAGCATAAGATCGGAATGAACAACATCGCCGAAGCCCGCAATGGACGAAGCATCGATGGCTATACCGTAATCGAAGGCACGACCGAGCTCATCCGGCATTATCGAAATATTTTTCTGTCTGCCGTATATATCGCAGAATGCCATTCGGATGAATTTTACATCCTCCTCTCTGACATACTGCATTACCTCATTGGCGGAATAATTCATATCTGCCTGCTTCCTTTCACAGTCTGCTTTTCTTTTATCGCCTGCACAGCCCGTACCGACACAGGCACGGTCGATGCACGCTCAGTTTGCAACATACATCTGCTTATACGGGTTGCTCGAATTCGGCGTTACAACGGTAAAGCCCGGTGCGAGGATCTCGTCGAGCGGGCGATCAAACGACTCACTGAACATCCGCAGCAGCGGCATTATCTCGCTCATATCCTTCTCGGATGCCGCAGACGCAGAGACACCGAGCGGGAATCTGATATCCGAAGCATCGCCGCGCAGCAGCATCTTTCCGCCGTGCATTCCCGTGCAGGGAAAATTTCCGACTATCGGACGCTGACCGCGGTCAAGGCCGAGCACGACTATTCTGCCGCCCGCCTGATATTCGCCGAGAAAGCTGCCGCACACACCTCCGATAACGATGGCGGGGCACTTCTCGCGGTATTCCTTCATGTGTATGCCGACGCGATAGCCCGCATCACCGCGAACGATTAACTCGCCGCCGCGCATCGCATATCCCGCGGCATCGCCTATGCCGCCGTGAACGATTATACGTCCGTCATTCATAGTATCGCCGACCGCATCCTGAGCATTGCCGTATACGGTAATGCTCGCTCCCGCAAGATACGCGCCGAGAGCGTTGCCGGGTGTACCGTGGATCTCTATCTCTCCCTCGCGCATTCCCGAGGCGATAAAGCGCTGACCGAGACATGCGTTTATCCTTGCGCTGCCGCACTGCCTGATCCGTTCGTTCAGTGCGCGATAGTCGAGTTCTGCCGCATTTATAACCTCTATTTTTTCTTTTACTCTCATATTATACCACACTGCTTTATGCTTTTCTACTTATTTTTTTATAAAACGGATGATTTTTTTATTTGCCGCGTCATTCGCCCGCGTGACCGATGCCGAGAATGGAAAGCTCCTTTTCGTTCATCCCTACGCCGCGAAGCATAAGTCTGTTGCCGCGAAGCGCCTCGATGGAGTTTATGCCCATGCCGCCCATCAGTTCCTTTATCTCATGCTTCCATGCGCTCATGAGATTTACGAGCTGTTCTGCGCCCTCATCGGGGTCGAGACGGCGGACAAGCTCGGGACGCTGAGTTGCGATTCCCCAGTTGCAGAGCCCGCTCTGACAGTTGCGGCAAAGATGGCAGCCGAGCGCGAGCAGCGCAGCCGTTGCAATATAGCAGGCATCCGCGCCGAGCGCGACCGCCTTGACAACATCGGCAGCCGAACGTATCGAACCTCCCGCGACAAGCGAAACATTTCCTCTTATACCCTCGTCGCGGAGGCGCGAATCGACAGCGGCAAGCGCAAGCTCGATCGGAATACCGACATTATCGCGTATTCGCGTAGGCGCAGCGCCCGTACCGCCGCGGAAACCGTCTATCGCGATGATATCCGCGCCGCTGCGTGCAATACCGCTCGCTATAGCCGCGATATTATGCACCGCAGCGACCTTGACTATGACCGGCTTTTTGTACTCGGTAGCCTCCTTGAGCGAATATACGAGCTGGCGCAGATCCTCGATCGAATAGATGTCGTGATGCGGCGCGGGGGATATCGCATCCGAGCCCTCCGGTATCATTCTCGTTTTCGAGACATCGCCGATTATTTTAGAACCCGGCAGATGTCCGCCGATACCGGGCTTTGCACCCTGTCCCATCTTTATCTCGATAGCCGCGCCAGCGCTGAGGTAGCCCTCGTGAACGCCGAAGCGACCCGACGCGACCTGAACGACGGTGTTCGGACCGTACTCGTAAAAGTCCTCATGCAGTCCGCCCTCTCCGGTATTATAGCAGATACCGAGCTCACGCGCAGCACGCGCCAGACTCTCGTGTGCGTTGTAGCTTATCGAGCCGTAGCTCATAGCGGAGAACATGACGGGCATCTCGAGCTCGAGCTGCGGTGCGAGCGACGGTATGATGTGTCCCTCTGCGTCACGCTCGATATGATC
>ULWN01008841.1_pt1 | contig 10329 bp, 10 predicted proteins | sample 1960371 | NCBI WGS metagenome assembly ULWN01 (sample SAMEA4835813, study PRJEB28245) | human gut metagenome | biome: gut microbiome; material: fecal sample | place: Denmark | collected 2008 | reverse complement strand
CCTCGCAGGGGCCGCCGTCGACGATACCGTCGATCTTCCCCCACATATCCTCGCGCACGTGCTCTGCCGTCGTGCAGCTCGGGCGGCCCGAGGTGTTCGCGCTCGGCGCGGCGACGGGCACGCCCGCCTTTTCGATGATGGCGCGCGTCACCGCATGGTCAGGGCAACGCATGCCGACGGTCTCAAGTCCGCCCGTCGTGCGCAGCGGCACGCAGGGCTTTTTCTTCAGGATCATCGTCAGCGGGCCGGGCCAGAAGCGCTCGGCGAGCCGGTAGGCTGTCTCCGGCACATCCTCGCAATAGCGCGTGAGCCAGCTTGCGTCGGGAATGTGCAGAATGAGGGGGTTGTCCTGCGGGCGGCCCTTGGCCTCGAAAATATGCAGCACGGCATTTTCGTCAAGTCCGTTCGCACCGAGGCCGTACACCGTCTCCGTCGGGATCGCCAGAAGCCCCCCGCGGCGCAGGATATCCGCCGCCTGCGCGATGCGCTCTTTATCCTCCACCGTGCGGAGGGTAAACCATTTTGTTTCCAATGCTCTCTCTTCTTTCTTAAGCTTCGCTGCTCTCGCGCAGCTTTTCCGCCTGCTCCTGCATCGTCAGCGCGTCGATGATAGGGTCTAAATCGCCGTTCATCACGGCGCTGATGTTGAAATTCTTATTCTCGCCTGTCAGCCGGTGGTCGGTCACACGGTTCTGTGGGAAGTTATAGGTGCGGATGCGCTCGTTGCGCATGCCGCTGCCGACCTGCGCGCGGCGCTCGCTCGTGATCGCGCCCTCCACGCGCTCGCGCTCAGCCTCGTAGAGCTTGCTCGCGAGCATCGCCATACACTTTGCGCGATTCTGGAGCTGGGATCTCTCCTCCTGACACGAGACGACGATACCCGTCGGCTTGTGGATGAGGCGCACGGCAGAGCTCGTCTTATTGACGTGCTGGCCGCCCGCGCCGGACGCGCGATAGACCTGCATTTCGATATCCTCGGGCCGGAGGTCGACATCGACCTCCTCCATCTCTGGCAGCACCGCAACCGTCGCGGTCGAGGTGTGCACGCGCCCGCCGGATTCGGTCTCCGGCACGCGCTGGACGCGGTGGACGCCGGATTCAAACTTGAATCTCGAGTATGCCCCGTCACCGCTGACGATAAAGTCAGCCTCCTTTACACCGCCCAACTCCGTGTCGTTGTAGTTCAAAAGCTCCACGCGGTACCCCCGCTTTTCCGCGTACATCGCGTACATGCGGTAGAGGTCGGCAGCAAAAAGCGCGCTCTCCTCCCCGCCCACACCGCCGCGGATCTCGACGATGACGTTCTTGTCGTCGTTCGGGTCGCGCGGCAGCAGCAGCACGCGCAGCTCGTCGAAAAGGCGCTCTTTTTCCGCCTTGGCTGCGTTCAGTTCCTCCTGCGCCATGTCCCTGAGCTCCGGGTCGCCCGTCAGCTCGAGCGCCTGGGCGATGTCGTCCTCGCACTTCAGGTACGCGCGGTAGGCCTCTACCACGGCGGAGAGCTCCTTCTGCTCGCGCGTGAGCGCGCGCAGCTTCTTTGGGTCAGCGTAAATTTCCGGCACTTCGAGCAGCTCGCCGATCTCGTCATAGCGGCGCGCGAGCTGTTTGAGCTTTTCCCACATCAGGCCTTGTCCTCCGCAATGAAGTCAGAGCAGGCCTTGACGAACTGGTCGCGCCAGAAGTGGTAGCCCGCGGAATCGGGGCAGAGCGAGACCTCCGCCACGTGCGGTGTCTGCAAATAGAGATCCATCTGGCGGAACACGTCCTTATAGTCCTGCTCGCTCTTGTGCGTGATGAGGTACGCTGCGTTCTGGATCTCGTAGCCGCGGCGCTTCAAAAAACCGCGAATCACGCTCGAGCAGCGACCCGCCCACACGGGCGTGCCGAGAATAACGAGCTTGTAATCCGAGAGCGGACGCGCGCACTTCGGGCGCGAAACGGCGCTCGTGCGCTTGTGCATCGCATCGAAGCAGCAGCGAAGATACCCCATCGTGCCGCCGCGGTCGATCTTGTCGCGGATCTCCAGGCATTCGCAGCCCAGTGCCTCAGCGACTTCCTCCATGGCTTTTTTCGTGTTTCCCGTGCGGGAATAGTAAAGGCATAAAATGTTATCGTTCATACTCAGTTTCCTCTCAGCAGGAGCCAACCGGTGGCAAAGGCCTCCCGCACATAGTAGTTGAGCTGCAAAGCATCGTAATACGCGCTGCGCGGCAGCGTCGCCGCCACACCGCAGGCCCATGGCACACCGGCAATTCGTCCGGCTCTGTAAATATGATAGTCATTTGTCACATAGGCAAACGTCCCCGCTGTATCAAGACCGTTTTCTGCCATGATCGCGTAGCTGAAATCAAAATTCTCCTGCGTGCTGGTGGACTTGTCCTCGCGGTAAATGCGGCTTTCGTCCACGCCGTGGGCGATGAGCCAGTCCGCCATGCAGTCGGCCTCGGAAATATCCTCTCCCGGTCCCTGTCCGCCTGAGCAGATGATGGGAATATCCGGCTTGTCGGCGATGAAATCGAGCGCCGCACGCAATCTTGACGAGAGCATCAGCGACGGCGTCGTGCCGTTCACGCCCGCGCCCAAAATAACCACGCACTGCGCGTCTTCCGCGCGCCCGTCCGTGTGCGCGCCGCGAATAACGAGCGATTCAAGATACCCGAATGCGACAAGGCCTAGGCACACGAGCACGAGCAGGACGCGCTGCCCCCACTTCGCCCACGCGCGCTCGGAATACTGCCCAAGCAGCGCGAAGACGATCAAAAGCGCCGTCAGACACCAGAACAGGAGTCCTGCAAAGCGCACGCCGGGCACGGCCCGGCACATAGCGCCGAGCACGGCGCAGACCGCTGCCGCCGTCCACAGTCTTTTTTGTCTCTTCATGGTGCGTTCCTCATTCGCCCGCCTGCTCGGCGAGCGTCTCCCACTTTTCCATCAGCGCGCCGAGCGTCTCCTCGGCCGCTTCCTTTTCTTTGTAAATTTCGCTGTAGCGCTCGTAGTCGCTTCCGGCCTCTTCAAGCCGCTGCTCGATCTCGGCGATGGCCGCTTCCTGCGCCGAAATTTCCTTTTCGCAGATGGTAAGTTGGCGCCGCGCCTGCTGCGCGGAGCGATTCGGCTTCAGTTTTTCTGTAATGGTCTTTTCCTTTATAGCCTTTGGTGTATGGTCGATCTTGTTCTGCGCCTCCAGTGCCTTGACCTGCCGGTAGCGCGCAAAGCCCATCGGATAGTCCGTGATGACGCCATTCTCCAGTTCCCACACGCGCGTTGCAAAGCGGTTGATAAAATAGCGGTCGTGGCTGACGAAGAGAAGCGTCCCGTCGTAGCTTTCCACCGCCTCCTCGATCCACTCGCGGGACGCGATATCGAGGTGGTTCGTCGGCTCGTCAAGAATGAGAAGGTTCACTTCCTCGTCCATCAGAATGCAGAGCTTCAATCGGCTCAGCTCACCGCCGGAGAGCACGCTCACGCTCTTAAAAACGTCCTCGCCCGTAAAGTGGAACGCGGCCAGGCGGTCACGCGCTGTCTGCGGCGTGATGTTGCGCTTGGAGTAGAGCATCGTGTCGACCAGGTTCCGCTCCGGCACGTCGAACGTGACGATCTGCGGCAGGTACGCCGTTCTGACCGAGGGCCCGAATTTGATCTTGCCCTCGTCGGGATACTCCTCTTCCATGAGCATCTTGATAAGCGTTGACTTGCCCGTGCCATTGTCGCCGATGAGCGCGATGCGCTCGCCGCCGCGCACCTGCAAGTCAACATCGTGGAAGAGTACGCGGTCGCCAAAGCTCTTTTTGAGCTTTCTGAGCGCAAAGACCTCGTCGCCGTAGAATTCCTGCGACTTGAACTGTACGTTGAGCGCCCGTTCCTTCGTCGGCTTGTCCGTCGTGCGCATGCGCTCAATGCGCTTTTCCATCGACAGCGCACGGCGGTAGGTCTTGTCCATGCCCTTGAAGGCGAACATGCGCAGCTGCTCGGCGCTCTTTTCAAGCTGAGCGATCTTGGCCTGTTCCTTTTCGTATTGGCGCATTTTTTCGAGATAGCGCCGCTCCTTTTCCACCGCGTAGAAGCTGTAGTTGCCGCTGTAGAACTCCGCCTTGCCGTCGAGCACCTCGATGACGCGGGTGATGGTGCGATCCAAAAAGTAGCGGTCATGCGAGATGGCGACGACCGTACCCTTAAAGGTGGAAAGGTACTGCTCCAGCCACTCGATGGCGTGCAGATCGAGGTGGTTCGTCGGCTCGTCGAGCAGCAGAATGTCGGTATCCTCCAAAATGAGGCGGCCGAGGTTCACGCGCGTCTTTTCGCCGCCCGAGAGTGTGTCGAACAGGCGCTCGCGCATCTCCGGCGGAATGGACAGGCCGTTTGCGACCTTGTTGATGGGCGTTTCCGTGTCGTACCCGCCAAGGCCCTCGAACTTTGCAGAAAGCTCTCCGTAGCGGCGCAGCGTTTCCTCGCTCTCGTCGCCGTTTGCCATCTTCTCGGAGAGGGCGTTCATCTCGTCCTCCAACCGCTGCATGCGCGAAAAGGCGCTCTTGAGCACATCCTCGACCGTGTAGCCCTCAGGATACACAGGGATCTGCGAAATGAGGCCGAGCCTGCGGCCCGAGGCGATGCTCACCTCGCCCGCGTCATAATCAAGCTCCCCCGTCAGGATACGAAAGAGCGTTGTCTTGCCCGCGCCGTTTTTGCCGAGCAAGCCCACGCGCTCGCCGGTATCGACCTGAAAGGTGATGCCGTCCAATATTTTCTTTTCGAGATCAAAGGACTTCACAAGTCCCGATACGCTGATGTCGATCATGCCTTGGTCAGCTCTTCCACGATGGTCTCAAAGTGCATGGAGTGCGAGGCCTTGACGAGCATCGCCGTATCCGCCGCGAACACTGCCTTGATGGCGTCCATCGCCTCCTCCACGCTCTGAAACCACTGCACAGAGCCGTTCCCTTCTAAATAGTTTTTTGCCCGTGCACCGATCGCGATCACCGTGTCGATGCCCAGTTCCTTTGTGAGCTCGCCGATCTCGCGGTGCGCGCTCTCGGTGAGGTCGCCGAGCTCGGCCATGTCGCCGATGACGGCGGCTTTTTTGCCGCTGCTCGCCGCTAAAACGCGCAGCGACGCCGCCATCGACTGGGGCCCTGCGTTGTAGCAGTCGTCGAGCAGGCGGCGATTTTCGGAAAGCGCGATGACGTGCATGCGCGAGCCTGCCGGTTCATAGGCCGCAACACCGCGCTCAATCTCTTCCTTCGTTTCGCCAAGGTACTCGCCGATGGCCGCAGCCATCGCCGCGGCGTAGACCATGTGCTTGCCCGGCGCGGGGATCGCGAGCGCGTAGCGCTCCTTCTCCGTCGTCACAACGCAGCGGATACCGTCGATGCCGAGGTCTTCGACCTCGCTCACGCGGACATTGCAGTGCGCAGACAAGCCGCATCGCAGAATGTTCTGCGGCAGCGTGACGGTATCGAGCAGCTCGTCGTCGCCGTTTAAGACGGCGAGACCGTCCTTTTTGAGGTTTTCGAAGATCTCGCACTTGGCCTTCAGAATGTTTTCGCGCGACCCGAGATATTCAATGTGCATATCGCCGACGTTCGTGATAACGGCGATGTCGGGCTTCACCATCTCGCCGAGGTAGCGGATCTGCCCTGCGCGATCCATGCCCGTTTCGATGACCGCCGATCGATGCTTGGAGGAAAGCCCCAGCAGCGTCTGCGGCGTGCCGATCTCGTTATTGAAGTTCGCGGCGGTCTTGAGCGTGTTGAACTTCACACCCAGCACCGAGGCGATCATTTCCTTCGTCGTTGTCTTGCCGACGCTGCCCGTCACCTGCACAAACGGAATGGAAAACTGAGAACGGTACCACGCGGCCATGTCCTTGAGCGCAAGCAGCGTGTCGGGTACTTTGATGTAGAATTTCCCGGGCAGCAGCGCTTCCGGCACACGCGCGCAAAGGCAGCCCTCCGCGCCCGCGGAAAGCGCCTTTTCGATGTAATCATGTCCGTCGAAGCGCTCGCCGACGAGCGGCAGAAAGACTTCGCCCGCCTTGACGGTGCGGCTGTCGGTGTTCACGCCGAAGATCTTCGCCGCCGCATCGCCCTGCAAAAGCTTGCCGCCGGTCGCCGCGAGCAGCTCTTTTACCGTGATGGTCTCCATTTACAGTCCTCTCTTCTGCTTCAGCGACTCTTCGACGATCTTCTCGCACAGCTCTTCGTAGCCGATGCCGACCGCCGCCGCCTCCTGCGGAAGGAGGCTCGTCTTCGTCATGCCGGGCAGGGTGTTGATCTCAAGGAAATAGGGCGTGCCGTCAGGCGTGACGATAAAGTCCGCGCGGGAATAAACGCTCAGTCCGATCAGACGATAGACCGTTTCGGTCGCGGTGCGCACGCGCATTTCCCAATCCTCGGGAATGGGAGAGGGGCAGATCTCCTCCGCCGAGCCCGCCTGATATTTGTTGGCATAGTCATAAAAGCCCGTCTTCGGAATGATTTCGATGGACGGCAGCGCCTTGCCCGCGATGATTCCGACCTGGATCTCGCGGCCGGAGATGTACTGCTCAAGCACGACCTGCGCGCCGAATTGCAGGCACACTTCGAGCGCCGTCTTCAGCTCCGCGCCCGTGTGCGCGATGGAAACGCCGACGGACGAACCGTTGGCCACAGGTTTCACGACGCAGGGAAGCTTCGTTTCGGAAACGAGCTTGCCGATCTCATCCGCCGTATAGCGCACTGTGCGCCACTGCGGCGTGATGACATATTCCGACACCAGACGCTTGGTAAGATCCTTATCCATTGCGATGGCGCTCGAGAGATAGCCCGCGCCGGTATAGGGAATGCCGAGCAGGTCAAACGCCGCCTGCACGCGGCCGTCCTCGCCGCAGGTGCCGTGCAGGGCAAGAAATACAATGTCCGCCTTGGCGCATACATCGAGCACACCCGTGCCGAACATGCTGCGGCTCTGATCCTTGCGGCTTGCGCGCACGGCGGCAAGATCCGGCTCCGCCTCAGCGACGGAATAGTCGCCGCAGAAGCCGTCCGGCGCATCAAAAACGTCGTCAAGCTTGCCCTCATAGTCCTCAAAGCCCAGGAACATATCCACTAAGATTGCCTGATGGCCGCGAGAACGCAGCGCACGGCAGATCTTGTTGCCGCTTGAGAGCGAAACATTTCGCTCCATGCTCAGTCCACCCGCTAAAACAACGATACGCATATCGTTTTCCTCCTTATTTCTGAAAGGGGCATCACCGCCCCCCGTTTATCCATACTATACTAATGTACACTTTACCACAGCTTTTTCCCAATTACAAGCAAAAGAGAACGGCTGAAAACCGTTCTCTTTTGTTTGCTTTTCCTTGTTTTCCTCAGCCGAAGAGCCCGGAAAGAAGCCCGCCCTTTTCATTGCGGTCATTCCTGAGCGTCATCGCCGCGCTGAGCATTTCCGCCGCCTGTGCGCGCGTCACGCCCGAGCGCATCTCGTCGGCAGAAAAGCGCCCGCTCTCGATGATGCTGACGGACTGTAAATTCGCCACTGCCTGCGCGCACCAGGCATTCTCTGCGTCCTGCGCGTCGTAATCCGAGAGGTCAACATCCGTCACGCGGAGCAGCCGGTTCAGAACGACCGCCGCCTCGTTGAGCGTGATCAGATCACCTGCGCGAAAGGCAGCGCCCTCCGCCGTGCTGATACCCGACACCACTCCCGCGTTCAGCGCGCTCACGGCATAGCCCTTTGCCCAGGAGGGAATGCTTGCATCGTCGCAAAAGCCGGTCATCTGCACTTCTTCCGCGCTCACGTCCATCGCCGCAAGCGCCATGGCGATAAATTCACCGCGCGAGAGCGTGCGCTCCGGCTCAAAGAAATAGCTGCCGCCGAGCCTTGCCCCCGTAAAAACGTCGTGCTCAGCAAGATCGACCGCCGCCGTATGCGCGCGGTTGCCAGCCATGTCGGCATAGCAGACGCCGCTATTTGCTTTTTCGATCGTAACGCTCACCGTTGCCGGAAGCGACGTGTTGCCGTAGGCATCGCTCGCCATATAGGTGAAGCTGTCGCTCCCGAGCTTGCCATGCGGCGTATAGACAAAGCCGAGGCCGTCCTCTGTCAGTGTGACGGTTCCCTTTTTTGCCTCCTGCGCAATGGCAAAGGTGATCTCGTCGCCCTCGTTGTCCACAGCGCGGAACGCGCCTTCATACGCAACGCCGCGGAAGACCCTGATCGCCATATTTTCCGCTACCGGCGCGCCCTCGACGGCCTTCGTCTCTTCCTTCCCTCTGCCAAAGATCGCCGAAGCGCTCTGTACCGGCACAAGGGTCAAAAGCAGCAGCGCCATCACAAACGGCAGCGCGCGCCACAGCTCTTTTCGCTTTTCCATATTAAAAAAATCTCCTTCCTGTTGTTTCTTCTGCGGTTATTGTTTGCCAACGGGCAAAAAGTATGCAAAACCGCACGCTTTTGCGGCGCCGGATCGCCGCATTTTCTTTTCCTCTTGCCTGCGCGGAAAAATGCAGAGAATTTTTCAAAAATCTATTGACTTTTCCAATGCCAGCAGGTATACTTGGACAGCCGCTTTGAATGGGCTTAAAGTTTCGGAAGGTTTCGAGACTTTTCGAACGCCCCCGACAGCGAGTCCGTAATTAAGGAAAGAGGTGCAAGCAATGCAAGCGATCATCGTTACCGGCGGTAAGCAGTATGTTGTGAATGAGGGCGACACCCTGTTCATTGAGAAGCTCCCCGTCGAGGCGGGCGACGCCGTTACCTTCGATCAGGTTCTGGCGATCGTTGACGGCGAAAACACCAAGTTCGGCACTCCCGTGGTGGAGGGCGCGAAGGTGGAGGCCACCGTCGTCAAGAACGGCAAGGGCAAGAAGGTCCGCGTCTACAAGTACAAGGCCAAGAAGGGCTACCACAAGCGTCAGGGTCATCGTCAGCCTTATACCAAGGTTGAGATCGGCAAGATCTCCGTCTAAGGCATGACCACTGTTACTTTCCTCACTGAGGGGAAGCGCATCATCGGTTTTGATGCCAAGGGACACAGCGGTTACAGCGAAGCAGGATCCGACATCGTCTGCGCGGCGATCACAAGCGCGGTTCGCCTTGTGGAAAGCACCGTGAACGATGTGCTCGGTCTTGCCGCTTCCGTCAAAGTCCATGAACGCTCCGGCGCTGTGGAGTTCCGCCTCCCCGGCGGTCTCTCCGCTGCGAATGAGAGCACCTGTCAGGCTCTTTTAACGGGTTTGATGCTGCTCTTTTCCGAGCTGCACAGCGAATATCCGGACAACATCGAAGTCATGGAAGCGTAAGCTTCCTGTTCCGATCATCTTACAGAAAGGATGGCAAATCACCATGCTGAACATCGGTCTTCAGTTTTTCGCCCACAAGAAGGGCGGCGGCTCCACGAAGAACGGCCGTGACTCTAACGCCAAGCGCCTTGGCCCCAAGCGCGCTGACGGTCAGTTCGTTCTCGCCGGCAACATTCTTGTGCGCCAGCGCGGCACCCACATCCATCCGGGCGTCAATGTCGGTATCGGCTCTGACGATACTCTCTACGCCAAGGAGAGCGGCGTGCTCCGTTTCGAGCGTCTCGGCAAGGATCGTAAGCAGGCTTCTGTTTACCCCGCTGAGTAATTGCACAACGAAAAGCCCTGAGCGAATGCTCGGGGCTTTTTTTCTTACTTTTTCCGCAGGAGGTTTCCCCCATGCTCAAAGCAGTCCTCATGGACATCGACGACACGCTGCTCGATTTCGGCAAGTGCGCCGAGCAGGCCATGCGCATCGGCTTTGCCGAGCGCGGCTTCCCCTTCGACAATTCCACCTACGCGGTGTTCACGCGCATCAACGATGTGCTCTGGCAGCAGATCGAGCGCGGCGAGCTCACCACGCAGCAGCTTTTTGAGTTCCGCTGGAACCGCATCTTCGAAGCCCTCGGCATTGAGGCCGACGGCGTCGCGTTCGAAAAACGGTTTTTGGACCTTCTCTATGAGACGGCCATCCCCGTCGACGGCGCGGACGAGATCTGCCGCTATCTCAAGGGAAAGTACATTCTCTGCGCGGCGAGCAACGCCTTCCACGACCAGCAGCTCAACCGCCTCTCTATGTCGGGCCTTCTCCCCTACTTTGACCATGTATTTGTTTCGGAGTCGCTCGGCTACCGCAAGCCCGAGAAGGCGTTTTTCGACGCTTGCCGCGCTTTTCTTCCCGATGTTGCCGCGGACGAATGCGTCATGATCGGCGACTCGCTGACCGCCGACATCGCCGGCGGCAAAAACGCGGGCATGAAAACGATCTGGTACAACCACGCACACCGCCCCGTTCCGGAGCATTGCGCAGCCGACCAGATCGTCGATTCGCTCTTAGAAT
>ULWN01019330.1_pt1 | contig 10448 bp, 10 predicted proteins | sample 1960371 | NCBI WGS metagenome assembly ULWN01 (sample SAMEA4835813, study PRJEB28245) | human gut metagenome | biome: gut microbiome; material: fecal sample | place: Denmark | collected 2008 | reverse complement strand
TGTCTCCCGCCCAGGTCACTGTCCAATATGTTTGACAAACCCGCAAGTTATTTTCTCACCATGACAATTTGCTGTTGACAAAGGAAGATGACCTGGTGTATTATGAGAATAATTCATCAGAGAGAAATTTTTTTAGAAAGCTATTGTTATTTATTGACCGTGACAAAAGAGGTGGAAGAATGAAATTGCAGGACCTTGCGAGTGTTCGTAGCGGCCTGGTCTTGTCGAGAAAGCAGGCCAAAGAGCCAAGTGAGTATCGATATCCCTTGATTAATCTGCGGTGTATCCAGCAGGAAGGGACAATTCAATTGAAAGAGGCCGATATCTATGAAGCAAAAGAACCGCTGAAAGAAGAATACCTCTCACAAAGCGGAGATATCATTGTCCGCCTTACAGCTCCCTATACAGCAGTTCTGATTGATGAAACTACATCTGGAATGGTGGTTTCCTCAAACTTTGTAGTGATTCGAGTTGAAGATAAGAGCCTGTTGCCAGAGTATCTTTTTTGGTTGCTGAATACAGAAAAGATAAAACGAAAAATTTATGAGAATGCAACCAGTAATATGCTTGGCGCAGTTAACGCAAGATTTTTAGCTGACTTTGAATTGGTCCTTCTTTCCGTGGAGGATCAGCGTAAAATCTCCCAGTTCAATCTGCTGACCAAAAGGGAACGCCAATTACTTAGGATGTTGGCGGAGGAAAAAGAAAAGTACTATGCTGGCGTACTGAATCAGGCGTACAAAAGAGCAAAGAAAGGGAAATGAAGATGACAAACAGAAAAGATATTGAACAGGTCCTGTGGAACGCCTGTGATAGTTTTCGCGGCAAGATCGACAGTTCCCGCTATAAAGACTACATCCTCTCCATGCTGTTCGTGAAGTACCTCAGCGATGTTTCTAAAGAGAGGCGCGAGGAGTACATCAAACAGTATGACGGGGATATGCGCCGAGTGGAACGGGCTATGAGCCGGGAACGCTTTGCAATGGACGAGCAGTCCACTTTCGACTATCTCTATGCCAACCGGAACGACGCTGAAATCGGCCAGAAAATCAATGTGGCACTGAACCACATCGAAGAACACAACAGCGGAAAGCTGCGCAATGTATTCCGGGCTATCGATTTCAACTCCCAAGTGGATTTTGGTGAACCAAAAGAGAAGAACGCTACCCTGCGCAACTTGCTGGAGGATTTCAACGGTCTGGATCTGCGTCCCAGTCAGCTGGGTTCTGCCGATATCATCGGAGATGCCTACGAGTACATGATTGCTATGTTCGCCTCTGATGCTGGAAAAAAGGGTGGAGAGTTCTTTACCCCAAGCCAGGTCTCTGAACTGGTGGCCTCTCTGGTGCAGCCCAAGGAGAACGACCGAATCTACGATCCCACCTGCGGCAGCGGCGGCTTGTTGCTGAAAGCCTATAAGAAAGTACCCAGTGGCAAGGTGGCTATCTATGGCCAGGAGCTCAACGCTCAGACCTGGGCTCTCTGCACTATGAATATGTTCCTGCACGGTGTGGATGATGCCCGGATCTGGCAGGGAGATACTCTCTCTAATCCTCAGAATGTTGAGGATGATAATTTAATGAAGTTCCAGGTGGTAGTGGCAAATCCTCCCTTCAGTCTGGACAAGTGGGACAGCGGCTTCCTTTCGGAGGCTGAGGCAGACAAGAGGGGCAAGAAGAAAATGTCCGCCGAACTGGATCAGTACCACCGTTTCGATTGGGGCGTGCCTCCTACTTCCAAAGGTGATTATGCCTTTGTGCTGCATATGCTCTCCAGTTTGGATGCAGAAAACGGCCGAATGGCGGTGGTGCTGCCCCATGGTGTTCTGTTCCGTGGAGCCAGCGAGGGGAAAATCCGCCGTCAGTTGGTGGAAATGAATCTGCTGGATGCGGTCATCGGCCTTCCTGCCAACCTATTTTATGGAACCGGAATCCCTGCCTGTATCCTGGTATTTAAGAAGAACCGGACATGCCGGGATGTGCTGTTTATCGACGCATCCGGGGACGGAAACTTTGAAAAGGGTAAGAACCAGAACATTCTGCGGGACAGTGACATTACCCGTATTGTCAATGCCTATCAAGCACGGCAGAACGAGGATAAATACAGTTATGTGGCCTCCTTCGACGAGATTAAGGAGAACGACTTCAACCTGAATATCCCACGGTATGTGGATACCTTTGAGGAAGAAGAACTGGTGGATATTGATGAGGTGCAGCGGAATATTGCCACCATCGAGGCGGAATTGGCCGAGGTGCAGGCGCAGATGAAAGGCTATTTGAAGGAGCTGGGATTATGAGTAATGAGGTAGAGAACACCGGAAAAATCCTGATTTATCAAAATGAAAAGGGCGATACCAAGATTGATGTCTATTTTGAGGAAGACACGATCTGGATGACCCAGCGATCCATGGCAGAACTCTATCAGGTAACTCCGCAGAATATCACCACGCACATTAAGCACATATACGAGGACGGTGAATTGGAACAGAGGGCAACTTGTAAGAGTTACTTACAAGTTCAAATGGAAGGAAATCGTCAAATCCGCCGTGATACAAAGTTTTACAATCTAGACATGATTCTGGCCGTTGGTTACCGGGTGCGCAGCAATGTGGGGATACACTTCCGCCGGTGGGCCAGTAGCGTTCTGACCGAGTATATGAAGAAGGGCTTTGCCCTCAATGACGAGCGGTTGCGCAATCCCCGTGAGTTTGGCGCTGACTACTTTGATGAATTACTGGAGCGTATTCGGGATATTCGTGCCAGTGAGAAGCGGGTGTATCAGAAGGTTAAGGAGATATTCGCCCTCTCGGTCGACTACGACAGCAAAAGTCAGGTCGCTCAAAACTTCTTCAAATCGGTTCAGAACAAGTTGGAATATGCTGCCACGGGCCACACTGCGCCGGAGCTCATTGCCAATCGGGCCGATGCTTTCAAGGATAACATGGGACTCACTTCTTTTAAGGGAGTCAAAGTGCGCCGGGGCGATGTGACGGTAGCGAAAAACTACATGACCCATGAGGAGATCAGCACGCTGAATCTCATTGTGAATATGTATCTGGACTATGCGGAGCTGCAGGCCAAAGGGCACAACCCTATGCACATGGCGGACTGGGAAAGCAAGTTGGGCGATTTTCTGCGTTTCAATGGTCGGGAAGTTTTGGAGAATTTCGGAACTGTGAAGCGAGAGGTTGCGGAAAAACTGGCGCTGGAGCAATATGAGCAGTACGATGCCAACCGCCGGGTGCTGGAAGCGTCGGACGATGTGGACGAGCTCACCGCAGATGTGAAGCGGCTGAAACCGTGAGAAATTGAACGAATTCACTCCGAATATCCCTTGGTATGTGGATACCTTTGAGGAAAAAGAACTTGTGGATATTGATGTGGTGCAGCATAATATCGCCAATATTGAGGCCGAATTGGCCGAGGCGCAGGTACAGATGGAGAAGTATCTGGAGGAGATGGGATTATAATGTGGGGATTGGATCAGGCCATTGCAAATTCGGCAAGACAAGCCGAGGAGATCTCGAGGGCATTCGAAGAGCAGCGAAAAGCAGAGCGTCAGCATAGAGAAAGACTGGAGGAAGGGGTGACTTCCAGTATTGAACAGAAAAAACTCATTGAAGAACAGGTTGGTATACTATACGAGCAGAACAGGCTTCTTTCGGAAAATTATGATAAGTTGAAAGAAATGTATGATGCACAACTCCAAGCAACAGAAGAAGCAAAGAAAGATTTGCAACGGAGTCAGATTTTTAATGGCTGGATGATGGTCATTTCCATTGTTGCGATGCTTGCTACTGTGGCCAGCCCCATTGTAACGGTTCTTGTCAGTTGATTGGAAGAAACTTGGAATAGCTGTAGCTCAAGAGATAGAAAAAAGAGATAGAGATATGAGCGTACTTAAGATTGCGGACTTTTACTACGGCGCTTTTCTTTCTGCGTTGCTGAACTATGCGGGCAAAAAGCCATCTCTGTTTGATCAGAGCAGCTCGCGCCGCATTTACCGCCTGACTACCGATAATACCCCCAAAGATTATATGATTTATACCAAATATGTATTGGCCCGAAAAAACAAGTCAGATGAATTTGACCACTGGATCTTTCAGTTCACAGAAGAGGAAATCCAGAAGCTGATTTCTATGCAGAAGGAAAGTCAGAATGTTCAGCTGGCATTGATCTGTGTGAAAGAGGGCCTGAAAGACAGTGAGATTGCACTTGTAGATTACAATATGGCCATGGATTGTATGGGAATTGACACAGGGATTAAGAGCTATCGTATCAATATAAAAGCGGTGGACAACAAGCATGGCCTGAGAATGTACGGATCGGGACGCAGTGACCGCTTAAACGGAAAAGATAACACAGTTAAGGTTCCGAGAGATGCGATGAAATCCCTATGAGAAAAGTTAAAGAGAGGTGCAAAATGAAAGCGTGTAGATATTGTCATGCGATTATGCAGAGTGAATATGAAACAAACGCGCACGATACTCATCGGTATAAAGGCTTTCATCATTGTCCTAAATGCGGTGCAATTTGCGATGAGGATGTGACTGAGAAGAGAGGAACTCGAACAGTTCATATGGAGCGTTGGTTTAATCCGGAGACAAAGACATTTGAACCGTAGGTGATACTATGATGTCAGAAATCAAACAGCGAATAGAGCAAATCCGCCGGGGCGAGGTGCCAGAAAGATATGTAAAAACCGCACTGGGACTTGCTCCTGCCAATTGGAAACGATACACCTTTGGAGATATCTATACCCAAAGAAAAGAACCTGGGGATGAAAATCTACCGCTTTTAATGGTATCCATTCACTCTGGTGTATCAGATGGTGAAGTAGATGCGGCTGAACTTCCTAAGCAGGTAAAACGAATCGAGGATAAGTCCCAGTACAAGAAAGCTGTGTCCGGTGATCTGGTTTTCAATATGATGCGGGCATGGCAAGGCGCGATTGGGACTGTGCGCACGACAGGAATGGTAAGCCCGGCCTACATTGTTGCTGAGCCAAATGGCAAGGCCTATCCGTTATTTATGGATTATTACTCAAGAACACCCCAGATGATAAATCAGATCGACCGACAGTCTTATGGTGTGACGGACTTTCGGAAACGACTGTATTGGGATTCCTTTGCCCCAATTGGTTGCATACTTCCGCCCATTGCAGAGCAACAAAAAATTGCCGCTATTCTCACCACCCAGGACAAAGTAATTGAGCTGAAAGAAAAGCGCCTTGCCGAAAAGCAGCGACAGAAAAAGTATCTCATGCAGCAGCTTTTGACCGGCAAAAAACGCTTGCCGGGGTTTTACGGGGCATGGAGCTTCCCAAAAGCAAAAGAACTATTTCAGAGCGTTTCTGATAAAGACCATAACGGTGATTTGGCTGTATTGTCTTCTACGCAAGACAGGGGTATTGTACCGAGGGATGAAGTGGATATTGATATAAAATATGACGCTTGTTCCTTAGCGAACTACAAAAAAGTTTCCAAGGGTAATTTTGTAATCAGCCTCCGCTCATTCCAAGGTGGTATTGAGTATTCTACTTATACCGGGCTTGTTAGTCCTGCTTATACAGTTTTATCTTCCAGAAAGGAAATATCCGACGGATACTATAAGCAGTTTTTTAAAAGTACGGATTATATTAACCGATTGAATGTCGCAGTTTATGGAATTCGAGACGGGAAGCAGATCAGCTATGAGGACTTCGGACGTCTTCGGATACCATATCCACCTATTAAAGAACAGGACGCCATTGCTGAAGTCCTTTCTACCGCTGACCATGAAATTGACCTGCTCCAGCAGGACATCGAACAGGAAAAACAAAAGAAAAAAGCCCTGATGCAGCTTTTGCTGACGGGTATTGTGAGGGTGAAAACATGACGGAAAAAGAAATACAGGAACATCTCTGCAAAGAACTGCTAAAGAAGATTGTAGACAATGGGCAGAACTACACGGAAAAAATGAAGTCTGATCTGAAAGAAATCATTGACCTCGGCAAATCTCCTGAGGAGGTTTGTGAAGCAACTCTTTCCTATTTTGCTATGTGCAGATGGCAGTGAAAGGAGGTGAAAACGCATGGCAACCAATCCTCCCAGCGGCGACGGACATAGAAACGGTGCGGTAAAAGACCGTTCTCAGGCTTTCAACCCTGTTACAAAACAATGGGTAAAGCGAGACAGTGACACCGGTCGTTTTATGGATGTCAAAAAGGATGGCACTCCTTTTAAGGGAGTCCGCAAAGAAAAGTAAATCCAGAGGCAGGAGAGCGAGGCGGGATTTCCCGCCCCGCTAATCCTGCGTTTACTGATATTTCCGAAAGGAGGCAACCATGGACAAATCCCTATATTTAGAAAAGAATATCAGCCAGCAGCCGGCCATTGATCTGCTGCGGTCCATGGGCTATACCTACATATCCTCGGAGGACTGCGAGGCGCAGAGAGGCAGCCGATACCATGTGCTGCTGAAAGACATTCTCCGGGGCCAGCTGCGGCGGCTCAACCGCTATGCCTTCGCCGGTGCGGAAAACGAGTTCTCCGCCGGCAACATCGAGCGGGCTATGGAAGATCTGGACGAGCCTTTAACTGACGGCCTTGTTCGCTCCAGTGAAAAAATCTATGATGCCCTGTTGCTGGGCAAAAGCTATCCAGAGACTGTGGGAGAGGGCAAAACCCTCAGTTTCAACCTGAAATACATTGACTGGGAACATCCGGAGAACAATCTGTTCCATGTTACCGAGGAGTTTGCAGTAGACAGTCGGGACAAGCTCCACAACGCCCGGCCGGATATCGTGCTGTTTATCAACGGTATCCCTTTTGCTGTTATTGAGTGTAAAACGCCCCAGATCAGCGTAGAACAGGCCGTGGAGCAGAATATCCGCAACCAGCAAAAGGAGTATATCCCACAGCTTTACAAGTTTGCCCAGATTGTGATGGCGACCAATAAAAACGCCGTGAAGTATGCCACCACCGGTACGCCTAAAAAATTCTGGAATGTGTGGAAGGAACAGAACACCGCTTTTCTGGAAGGGGCACTGGCCCAGTATGTGACTGACCGCACTCCCACTGAGCAGGATCGGAATTTGATTTCTCTGTTCAGCAAAGAACGGGTTATAGAACTGATCCGATACTTTGTGCTCTTTGACGCCAATGTAAAGAAGATTTGCCGGTATCAGCAGTATTTCGCCATCAAAGAGATTATCAAGACCATTCAGCAGTCGGACGAAAAGGGTAACCGTCAAAGCGGCGTGATCTGGCACACCCAGGGCAGCGGCAAGAGCCTGACCATGGTTATGCTGGCAAAGTATATCTTAATGGAACTGTCCGACTGCAGCCCGAAAGTGGTCGTTGTCACTGATCGCAAGGAACTGGATCGGCAGATCGCAGCTACATTTGCACACACCCGGCTCAATCCGGCCAGAGCCACCAGTGGACGGAATCTGGTGGAGCTGCTGAATAGCGGCAAGGCGGATGTGGTCACTACCATCATCAATAAGTTCAACACCGCTGAAAAAATGGAGCACAAGAACTTTTCGCGGGATGTGTTTCTGCTGGTGGATGAAAGCCACCGCTCCAACTATGGTCTGCTGGCCACCAAAATGAGGGCGGTGTTCCCCAATGCCTGCTACATCGGCTTTACCGGTACTCCTTTGATGAAAAAAGAGAAGAACACCATGGCGAAGTTCGGTAAGTTGATCCACAAATATACTATCAAGGACGGTGTGGATGACGGAGCCATTGTGCCGCTCATTTACGAAGGCCGTTTTGTGGAACAGAATGTGGATGAGGCTAATATAGATCTCTGGTTCAAACAGACTACCAAACGGCTCACGGAAGCGCAGCGGGATGACCTTTCACGGAAATGGAGCAGTATCCGCCGCCTAACCTCCACTGATGCTCGTATCAAGCGGATTGCTCTGGATATCAATGAGCACTTCATTGAAGGGTACAAAGATACCGGCTTTAAGGCTATGCTGGCCACTAACTACAAGCGGGATGCGATTCGGTATCTGGAGTGTTTTGAGCAATTTGGGGATTTGAACTGTGCCGTGGTGATCTCACCGCCTGATCTGCGGGAAAGTGTAGATGATATAGACGAGGGTGCCGACGATAAGGTCATTGCCTACTGGAATAAAATGATGAACCGCTACGGTGACGCAGATGCCTACGAAGAGGCAATGAAGAACCAGTTCTGCGCAGGAGACATCGATATTCTTATTGTGTGCAGTAAGTTGCTTACCGGTTTTGATGCCCCCATCTGCCAGGTGCTCTACATCGACAAAGAGTTGAAAGAACACGGTCTGCTCCAGGCTATAGCCCGCACCAATCGTCTGTATGAAGGCAAGGACTACGGCCTCATTGTGGACTACCGTGGACTGATTGAAAAGTTGGATACCGCTATGGATCTGTACAGCGGTGCCGGGCTGGAGAACTTTGACAGTGGAGATCTGAAGGGTGTTGTGGTGGATGTCATGTCGTCTGTGGCTGGCCTGCGGGAAGCCTATACCCGGTTGACGGAACTGTTTGCAGACTTAAAAAATCCACGCGACACCGAAGAAGTGGAAGTTTTTCTTGCTGACGATAAGAAGCGAGAGAACTTTTATAATTTCCTCTGTGCTTTTGGCAAAGCGTTGAATATGGTGCTGAATGCGGAACAGGCGTATGCAGCCATTCCGAAAGATGAATTGAAGCAGTATCAAAACACTTTTATCTTTTTTTCCAAGGTGCGCCGTAGCGTGAAAATCCGGTACTGCGATGCCATTGATAACCGGGAATATGAGCCGCTGATGCAAAATCTTCTGGATACACACCTCTCCGTAGCTGGTCTGAAACAGATTACCAGCCCCATCGATATTCTGAACAAAGATGACTTTGAACGAGAATTAGAGGAATTAGGTTCGCTCCGTGCAAAGGCAGATGCTATTACCAGCAAATTGACCCGCAGCATCAGCGAAAAGTATCAGGAGAATCCTGCCTATTACGACAGTTTCTCCAAGCGTATCAAGGACGCATTGGAGCAGTACAAGGAAAAGGTAATCTCCGAGGCTGAATATCTGGCAAAGATGCGTACCATCATGGAAGACTATCACGCCGGAAAAAGCACCGTGACCTATCCGGAATCCATTAAGAATAATGTCCACGCCCAGGCGTTTTACGGTGTTCTGTCAGCAGTATTCGACGAAGCAAAAGAAGCGGAAGTGTCTCCTGATTTTGTTGCGGAGATTGCGGAAGAGATTACAAAAATTGTGGCCAACCACAGTCAAGTGGATTGGACCAACAACAAAACAATCCACGACCGAATCTCGCAGGATATTGATGACCTTTTTTATGACTACGAGAAAGAACGGGGATTAAAACTGTCTTTTGACACCATTGATAAGATCATCGAAAATGTCAAAACAGTAGCACTTCGGAGGTTTTGACAGCAATGGCACAGGAAAGAACCGTCGTATATGAAAACAACGAGATCCACTACCTGCTGGAGCAGAAGCAGGTAAAAAATCTCAATCTGCGGGTTCATAAGGATTGTATGGTTTATGTTTCAGCTAATCCGGATGTCCCGGCTGAAAAAGTTGACGATTTTGTGGTGAGCAAATGGGCCTATATTCGCTCAGCACAAAGAAAATTTCGTGAGATGGCGCAGTATGCCCCTCAACCCAAGCAGTATGTCAGTGGAGAGACTTTCTATCTGCTGGGCAGAGGAATCCGCCTGAAAGTGGAGAACAGTATGCGGGACGCAATTTCCTCTGATGGGATATATCTTCGTCTTTGTGTGAAAGACACGGAAGACTTTGCAAAAAAGCAAAAGATGGTGACCCGTTACCTGGATGAGCAGTGTCGATCCATTTTCGGTGAAATTATTTTGGAAACCTACCCCATATTTCAAAAATATGGGGTACCGATGCCAGAACTGCGGATTCGGAATATGGAGACCAGGTGGGGATCTTGTCTGGCCAAAAAGGAAATTGTTACGCTGAATAAGAGGCTATTAGAAGCTCCACGCAACTGTATCGAATATGTTGTGATGCACGAGTTTTGCCACTTCGTTCACCCCAATCATTCAAAGCAGTTCTATGCGTTCCTAACGATGCTGATGCCGGACTGGAAACAGAGGAAAGAGACCCTGGATAAAAGCGCAACTTTCTGGTTGTGAAATTCTGTAAGCACATCCGGCAGAATAATGAAGTTGGTACTCCGTTCAAAGAATTGCAGCAAGTTTTACCGGGGCTTGATCGAAACCAAATCCGCGTTTTGATGAGAGAATTGCGTGAAAGCGGGAAGGTTTTCTGCGAAGGAACAACAAGTGCCGCAAGGTGGTTTGCGTCCAAATAATCCAAAATACTAACGAATCTTGGAACCGACTTGGAACCAACTTTGAACTAACTTGCGACCTAATCAGCAAAGTATGTGCTGACGATTGAAGTAGACGGTGGATTTCATAAATCCGGGAGTAAGT
>ULWN01027729.1_pt1 | contig 10498 bp, 10 predicted proteins | sample 1960371 | NCBI WGS metagenome assembly ULWN01 (sample SAMEA4835813, study PRJEB28245) | human gut metagenome | biome: gut microbiome; material: fecal sample | place: Denmark | collected 2008 | reverse complement strand
TTCCCGGGGCGGAACCTCATGTTTTTTGCGAGAGGCAAAACACGAAAAAAACTCGAGCAAGTGGCCATTAGCCACTTGCTCGAAATATTCTATTTTGTTCCGAACAGCCTGTCGCCTGCGTCGCCGAGGCCCGGCACTATATAACCGTGGTCGTTAAGGTGATCGTCCACGTGAGCTACGAATATATCCACATCGGGGTGAGCCTTCTGTACCGCCTCGATTCCCTCAGGGGCGGCTATGAGGTTGACCAGCTTTACATTCTTGCCCCCTGCGCGCTTAACTACGTCAATGCCCGCGTTGGCGCTGCCGCCGGTAGCCAGCATGGGGTCTACTATAATGATATCCCTCTCGGAAATATCGGAGGGCAGCTTGCAGTAGTAGTCCACGGGCAGAAGCGTCTCGGGGTCCCGGTAAAGGCCTATGTGGCCTACCTTGGCGGCGGGTATGAGGTTCATCATGCCGTCTACCATTCCCAAGCCTGCGCGCAGTATGGGAACTATTGCCAGCTTCTTGCCGGCCAGTACCTTGGTATGGGCTGTAGCTACGGGAGTTTCTACCGTAGCGTCCTCCAGCTGAAGGTCACGGGTCGCTTCATAGGCCAGCAGGGTAGCCAGCTCCTCTACCAGAGCGCGGAACTCCTTGGTGCCGGTGGTCTTATCCCTGAGCAGGGTCAGCTTATGCTGTACCAGAGGGTGGTCGATTACGACGAGTTTACCCATTTTTGTGTATTGCTCCTTTCGGTTTATAGGTTAGTATATTGAATCAAAAATCCAACGCTATTTTATTTAGCTCTTTCCAATTCCGTTATTTTGTTTATCCTGTCAATGTGTCTTTTTCCGTTGGAAAAGTCAGTCTCAAGAAATGCCTTTACTATTCCCCTGGCAAGCTCGCCGCCTATGATGCGCGCGCCCATCGCCAGCATGTTTGCGTCGTTGTGCTCCCGGGTCAGCCGGGCCATTACCGGGTCGGTGCAAAGGGCGCATCTCACTCCCTTTATCTTGTTTGCGGCAATGGAGATGCCTATGCCGGTTCCGCATATCACTATGCCCCTGTCCATCTCTCCCGAAACCACTGCCCTTGCGCAGGGGGCGGCGTAATCCGGATAATCCACGCTGTCCTCCGAATAGGTGCCGAAGTCGGTCACGGTGTGGCCGAGGCTTTCGATGTATGGCTTTATTTCTTCCTTGAGCTTGTACCCGCCGTGGTCGGCGGCAATGGCGATCTTCATAGCAACTCCTTTGGTCATATAGTTTTAAATCCCGCGCTCCTCAATAACCTGTTCATGTACGCAAGGCCCATGTCCGTCTCCGGCAGCGCCTCGCAGAGTATTACGTCCGCTTTGTCCTCCTGGGCGCGGAACTGTGCAAAAAGGCTCTCGCAGAGGGTAAGGGGATTTTTTCTCTCGCCTATTATAACATACCTTTTCCCCCTGTAGAAACAGCGAGTTTCCTCGGTGGCGAAAATTATGCAGGTCAGGCCCTCCGCCTCCCTTCTTTCGTACTCGGCTATGAGCTTTGCCGCCATATCCGGCAATGAGCCTGTACCTACGATAACCTGGGCGTCGGGGGCGTAATGCTTGTACTTCATGCCGGGGGAGGCCGCGGCTTCCCCCTGCTTCAGGGGGGCTAAAACGGCGGGGGAAAGGTTTACCGGGCCTATTACGGCTTCCAGCATTTCCCGGGTAATACCGCCGGGACGGAGTATGGTGACGGCGCCTCCCATTAGGGACACCACGGTGGACTCCACGCCTATATTGCAGGGGCCGCCGTCTATTATTACGTCTATTTTCCCGTTCATGTCCGCCTTGACGTGATCGGCGGTGGTTGGGGAGGGCTTGCCGGATAAATTCGCGCTGGGTGCGGCTATTGGCACCCCCGCAGCGCGTATGAGTGCCAGCGCCGTCCTGTTGTCGGGCATACGTACGGCAACGGTGTCCAGCCCCGCGCTTACCTCGTTGGGAACCTTGCTGCTTTTAAGGTAGATCATAGTCAGCGGCCCCGGCCAGAACTCGTCCATCAGCAGCCTTGCCCTTTCCGGAACCGACTTCCACAGATCCTTCAGGTCGCTTTTTTTTGCGATATGCAGTATCAGCGGGTTGTCGTTGGGCCGGCCCTTGGCCTCGAATATCTTATTTACCGCCTCACCGTCAAGGCCGTTGGCCCCAAGACCGTAGACGGTCTCGGTAGGGAAGGCCACCAGCCCCCCTGAGCGTATTACGCTGCCTCCCAGCTTTGTGCCTGCCTCGGGCTGTTTGACGGCATTGAAGTATTGAGTCTCCAATTATTCCGCCTCCCCGGTGAGCTGGGCTGTGCGCTCCGCCAATATCAGCGCGTCTATCATCTCGTCCATGTCCCCGTCAAGGAAGGACTCCAGCCGGTACAGCGTCATGTTTATCCTGTGATCCGTCACCCGGCCCTGGGGGAAGTTGTAGGTGCGGATCCGCTCGCTGCGGTCGCCGCTGCCCACCATGCTGCGGCGGGCGGAGGCCTCCGCGCTCTCCTTTTCCTTGAGGAAATGCTCGTATATGCGGGACTTGAGCACCTTCATGGCCTTGTCTTTATTCTTATGCTGGCTGCGCTCGTCCTGGCACTGGACCACTATGCCGGTGGGTATATGGGTGATGCGTATGGCGGATTCCGTCTTGTTTACGTGCTGTCCGCCCGCGCCGCCTGAGCGGTAGGTGTCTATCTGAAGATCCTTGGGGTCTATCTCCACCTCCACATCCTCAGCCTCCGGCATTACGGCGACTGTCGCGGCGCTGGTGTGTATGCGGCCCTGGGATTCAGTCTCCGGCACACGCTGGACGCGGTGAACGCCGCTCTCGAACTTGAGCCGCGAATAGGCGCCCCTGCCGATTATGTTCAGCACTACTTCCTTTACGCCCCCTGCCTCGGTGGTGTTTTCGTTCATGTATTCCATTTTATAGCCGTGGCGCTCTGCGTAGCGCTGGTACATGCGCAATAGATCCGCGCCGAAGAGCGCCGCCTCGTCGCCGCCTATGCCTGCGCGTATTTCCAATATTACGTTTTTCTCGTCGTTGGGGTCCTTGGGCAGCAGCATTATCTTCATATCCTCTATGAGCTTCCGCTGCTTTTCCGCAAGCTCAGCCATCTCCATGTGCACCATTTCCTTCATCTCTGGGTCAAGGTGCTCCTCCAGCATGGCCTTGCAGTCCGCTTCGGACTGCACTGCGGCGGTATACTCGTCAAAGGCGTTGACTATCTCCTCAAGCTGGCTGTGCTCCTTTACCATCTCCCGCCAGGCGGCCTGATCGTTCATTGCGTCCGGGGCTGAGAGGGCTGCGGTCAGCTCCTCGTAGCGTCTTTTCAGTGCGTTAAGCTTGTTTATCATATTCCTCCGTCCATTCTATAAGCTTTGCGTCCTCAAGGCCGCATATTTTCACAACGTGGTCGAATGCCCTTTGGGTCTTTTTCAGCTCCCCCTCGCTCAGCGGCTCAACGCCGGTGCGCTTTGCTTCCTCCGCCCAGCAGGGTATGGGCTGATGCAGCCGCCTGCCGCCGGCCTTCTGTATTATGCAGGCGGTGGGCAGGTAGCTCATCTCGATGCTTACGCCGCTCCCGTCCTTTTTCACATCCAGCCGCAGAAACAGGCCGTACTCGGTATTCTGCCCCGCCATGTTGGATATGAAGTTGCTCATGGAGTAGGCGACAGGCACTCTGCGCCCGTCCTCCGCCGTTATCCATTCAAAGGGCTCGGCGCAGTGGGGGTGGCTGCCTATCACAGCGTCCGCGCCCCAGTCCGCAAGCATTTGGGCGTACTCCCGCTGCCGCCTGACCGGCTTATCCAGATACTGCTCGCCCCAGTGGGGGAAGGCTATGACCACCTCCGCGCCGGCGCTCCTGCAGGCCTTTATCTCACCTTGTATGCGCTCCCGCTGGGATACCCGCCCCACGGCCCAGCTGTCGCCCCCCAGCCTTGCGTCATAGCTGTTCACGCTCTCGGTCATGGCGACAAAGCCGAAGGTGATGCCGCCCGCCGTCATTATGCATGGCGTGTCCCGCTCATCTTCCCTTAAATACGTCCCGGTCTGGGCAAGCCCGGCGGCTCTAATCGTCTCTATCGTGCGGAAAAGCCCCTCCTTGCCCCTGTCCAGGCAGTGGTTGTTGGCGGTGGTGAGCAGGTCAAACCCGACTGCCCTTAGATCCGCCGCAAGCTCGTCCGGCGCATTGAAGGTCTGGTAGGGCTGCTTGGGGTTGGGGTCATCCTCGGTTGGGGGCGGCGCGGCGGGCCGCCTTTGGGTATAACCCGCTGCCTCCCCCGCAAGGGTGCATTCGAAATTGCCCGCCATTATGTCAACGGAGGAGAACAGGGGCTCCATGGCGTAAAAGCTGGGCCTGAAGTCGTACCCTTCGGCGGTTTTCGCCCCCTGTATCTGGCTCGTCATCATCAGTATGTCCCCCACTATGCCCACGCTGGCCCGGTATACCTCCGGCTCCGGCGAGGGGGAGGGGGCGAGGGGGAAAAAGTAGGTGAAGGGGAGGGCGTTATCTCCGGCTCCGCCGGAAGCGCCGCGCCCACGGCGCAGCCGGTGAGGAGCATCATCGAAAGCGCGATAGGTAAAAGCCTTTTCATCCTCTCACAGCCACCACCCTTTCTATTCCGCAAATATCCTTTATTATCTCCGCTTTCGGGAACATCGAAGCCACGTCCGCCGCCTGCCCCGCGCCCACCTCCATGAGCAGCGCGCCGCCGGGGTTCAGGTGGGCAGCATAATCCCGGGATATCCGGCGGTAAAAGTCCAGCCCGTCCGCGCCGCCGTCCAGGGCAAGCGTCGGCTCCCGCTTCACCTCGGCCTGCAATGAGGCAAGCTCCGAGGTGGGTATATAGGGCGGGTTTACGCAGATCATATCGTAGCTTCCGGATATATTGCCGAACATGTCGGTCAATACGAAGCTGCCTACGATGCCGTTGAGGGCGGCGTTTTCCCGGGCCAGGTCTATACAGTCCCGGCTTATATCGGCAAAGGTCACCTCAAAGCCCCCAAGCTTTGCCAGCGATACCCCTATGCAGCCGGTGCCGCAGCAGAGGTCAAGAAGCGTCTTGCCGCCTATCGACAGCGCCTCCTCGCAGAGGGTCTCGGTATCCTGCCTCGGTATCAGCGCGCAGGGCCTTGTATAAAAGGGCAGCCCCATAAATTCCCATTTGCCCAGTATATATTGAAGGGGCTCGCCGGATTTCCTGCGGGAAACCAGCTCCTCCAGCCTTGGCATAAGGGCGGCGGGAAAGGTTGAGGCCTTATATTTATTCAGCCTGTTGTACGGTATTTCCGCCATATCCGACACCGCCAGCCTTGCCTCGGTAAGGTGCTCATCGGTGACGGGGGAGAGCCCGGCGCTGAGATATTCTATTGCCCCGGCAATATTCATGCCTGCCCCGCGAGGGCTTCGGCTGTCTCCGCCTTATCCCCGGCGTCCGTCTCTTCCCGGTTCCTTCTCACCGCCTCCATCGCCTCCTTTGGCTCTGACATGGCAAGGTTAAAGGAGGCTATGGCCACCTCCAGCATGTCCGCCGTAGGCTCCTTGGTGGTGATGTACTGGAGCGCCATGCCGGGGGCGCGGATTATCTTTGTGAATATGTTTTCGTACTTCGCGGCGAGCTTCAGCACCTCATAGCTTATTCCTGCCACCAGCGGCAGGAACACTATGCGGGAAAGCAGCCTGAGCAAGAAGCTTTCGTTCCAGCCCACCACCGCGAAGAACACTATGGATACCGCCATGACGAGGAAAAGGTAGTTGGTGCCGCAGCGGGGGTGGAGGCGGCTGTGCTTCATGGCGTTTTCCGGGGTGAGGGGGTCGTCCGCCTCATAGCAGGCGATGGTCTTATGCTCCGCCCCGTGGTACATGAAAACCCGCTTTATATCCTTCACGCTTGCGCAGAAGAATATGTAGCCTATAAAAATGCATAGCCGCACAAGCCCCTCGACAAGGCACTTTGTGGCGGAGGCGGCGGCGCTGCCCCTGAATATAAGGCTGCTTATAAACTGGGGCAGCAGAAAGAAAAGGCCTACGGACAGCGCCACGGCCAGTATCACCGCAAGGCCCATCACAACCTTTTCCACCGACTTGCCCAGCTTTTCCGACAGCCACTTCTCGAATTTTGTGGGCTCCTCGTCTATGGGGTCGCCTATAAGCTCGGCGGATCTGGTGAGGGTATTCATGCCTATGGTGAGGCTCTCCACGAAGGCCACCACACCCCGCACTATGGGCAGGCCGTAGAAGGTCCCCTTCTGAGCCTTTGTCTGATATTCTTTATAATCCAATATTATGCGGCCCTTGGAATCCCTGACCGCCATGGCGATGCCGCCGGGGGCCTTCATCATGACGCCCTCCATTACGGCCTGACCGCCGACAGAACATTTCTTCATTAAATTACTCCTTCCGGCGCCTATTCCACGCCAAGATACATTATAACATAAGAATTATTTTAGTGGATACAAAAAAAGCGGCTTTTAAGCCGCTTTATTTGTATTTGCGCCGTTTAGCCTACCGCCTTGAGCAGCATGTACAGCTTTGCGATGCTGTCGTTGTCGCCGCTGTCGCCGCAGGTGACGAGCATCATGTACTTGCCGTTATCGGTAAGGGCGGAGGTGTTTGCCCAACTCTTGCTGGAGAAGGTGTTCACATAGGACTTCACGTTGGAGAGGTACTGCGCGGTGGTGTAGTTCCAGGGCTGCGCCATCTGGGGCAGTATGTTCTTATACGCCTTGTTCTTGGGTACCTCGAAGAAGGCCACGACCTCCCAGCTGCTGCTGCCCTCCCAGCTTGCGGAAATGCTCTTTCCGTAGCCTGAGCAGCTCGCCTTGCACTTTTCGCAGCTGGACTTGCCCAGTATGGCGTTCTGGATGTGGTGCAGGTTGTGGAAGTAGGAATTTGAGGTGCCTACCTTCTTGCGGTTGTTGTGGCCCATTACCACCGCTACCTGAGAGCCCTGGGCCGTGGTGGTGTGTACGTAGTAGTAGCTCTTGCGGAGCACATAGTCATAGTAATAGTATGTCTTGCCCTTCTTTTCGCCGATATAGTTGCCGTAGATGGGGTAGGTGCCCGCGCCGGGTATGGTTATGCTGCCCCACTTTTCGGAGCTGGAGCCTGTGCCCTTGCCTGCGGGGGTGCCTATGGCGGCCATGCCGGTGTTGTTGGAGGTCACGTTGCCGCCGTTTGTGCCGGTGTTGTTGTTGGGCTTCTGCTCCACCACGTTGCCGCTGGTGAAGGTGAAGTCCTGAGCCCGGACGAAGCCCCGGGTGCCGTTGTAGTCCACATACAGGAAGCTGCCGGTGCTGTCGGTTCCCAGCACGGTGAAGGTCTTGCCCCGCATATTGCGCAGCTTGGTAGCGCCCTTGGTGGAGCTGGTGGCGGTAGAGCGGACGTAGATATTCTTGTCCTTGGATACGGCGCTCTTTGCGGTATCGTATGCCCTTACCTCGGAGCCGGTATTGCCGCCTATGGCGCCGCCGCTGGTGGGCAGGTTGGCTACGTTGATGGAGCCGGAGCTTGTGCTCCTGAGGTTGGAGATGGCGCTTGCGGGTACCCAGCCCGCAACGCTGCCTATGGTGACGAATACCTGGGAGCCGGAGGCGTCGCGGTAGTTGACGGTGACGTTGCCCGCGTTCTGCACGATGCCTACCGTCTTGCCGTTATTGGTAATAGCAGTGCCCGCAGCGAGGTTGGCTGAGAAGGTGCCGCTGGCGGTGTTCTGGTTCTGGTTTACATAGGGGGTGGGGGCGGGGGTGGTAGTGCCGCCGATGATACCGCCGGTGGTTCCGCCGCTGGTGGGCAGGTCGGAAAGGCTTATGGAGGAGCCGTTCCTTCTAAAGCCGGAGAGGGAGGAGGCGGCTACCCAGCCGGTGACGTTGCCTACGGTCACGTTTACCTGAGTGCCGGCCGCGTCGCGGTAGTTGACGTTGATGCTGCCGCCTACGCTTACGGGGTAGTTGGTGCCGTTGACGTTTATGGCCGCCCCGGTGGCGATGGTGGCGGTATAGGTGCCGGTAACGCCGGAGGTCGTGCCGCCGGTGGTGCCGGAGGTGGAGCCGGAGGCAGAGCCGCCGGTGCTCTTGTCATAGCCTATGCCGGAGATGGCGGAGGGATCTACCCAGCCCTCATAGACCTTGCCATTAGTGCTAAAGATAACATGATACATGTCAGATTTTCTGTCTTGCCTGTCTATGGTTACTTGGCCGCTGACAAGGGCTTTTATATCCGAGGATTTCTTGGGCTTCTCATACACGGGGGTCTGAGCCGCCGCCGTGCCGACGTAATTCGCGGCGAAGGCGGGAAGTGCAGTCAGCACCATCAGCGCCAGCATGGCCACTGCTACGATGCGGATAATAGTCTTTTTCATAAACGCTTTCCTTTCAGAGTGATTTCTTATTTTTCTTTCTTTTGGGATACGTCCTCATCATCGTCAAACACGAAGGCGGCGCGAAGAGGGTCGTAGTCCTTTTTTTCGGCGGACGCGGCGGTCTTATGCCCCGCCGCCGCAGCCTTTCTGTCGGTCTTTTTCGAGGAGTACACCATCATGACTATCAGGCTTGCAAAGCCCAGCGCCCAAAGCGCGATGGCTATGGGGGAGCCGTAGGCTATGACGCCAAGATACTCCAGAAGGTTGGATACCGTGAGCAGCACGCCGGATATGGCAGCCAGTATGCGCAGCCCCTTGACGTATTGCTCCCTCGGACAGTTCAGGTACTCGTTCTCATACAGCTTGCCGCGCCCGACTATGGCGGCATATATGAGGTACACGCCTATTATAAGGCTAAAGAGCGAAAGCATATCGCTTCCCAATGATTATTTCCTCCTGATTTTATCAACCAATATCCCTTATTTCAAGGCATATGGCAATGATTTAAAATATTGTTCAAAAATGTATTGGCTGAATCCGTGGATTTTTTAGCAGGCGCACCCTTTACAGCCTCTTCAGCTTTGCGCCCTCCTTGCTGTCCTCCACCGCAAAGCCCATTGCCTTCAGCTCCTCGCGGATCTGGTCTGCCCTGGCCCAGTTCCTGGCCTTGCGGGCTTCTGCACGCTCGTTTAGCAGAGCGACCGCCTCTTTGGGGAATTCCTCCGACTTACTGTGCTGGAGTATGCCCAGCACGTTGGTCATATCGTCAAAAAGCTTTGCCGCCCTTTCCAGCGCTTCCTTACTTCTGGGCTCTGTTACGAAGGTGTTGACAGCCCGGGCGTAGTCGAACATTGCGCCCAGCGCGTCTGCGGTGTTCAGGTCGTCGTCCATGGCGTCGCAGAACTTTTTCTCGTGTTCCTCCAAAGATGCGCAGAATCTGGCGTCCTCCTCCGTAGCGGGGCCTTCCTTGGCTTCGGCAAGGCGTTCCCGGGCGGTGCGGATACGGGTGAGGGCGGTGTTGGCCTGCTCTATAAGCTCACGGGTGAAATTGATGGGGTTCCTGTACTGGGCGGAGAGCAGGAACAGGCGGACGGCCTCAAGGTCGAATTCCTGAGCTATGTCCCGCACCAGGCGGAAGTTGCCAAGGGACTTGGACATCTTCTGATTATCTACATTTATATAGCCGTTATGCATCCAGTACCTTGCGAAGGGCTTGCCTGTGGCCGCCTCGCTCTGGGCTATCTCGTTTTCATGGTGTGGGAATATAAGGTCCTGCCCGCCCGCGTGAATGTCGAAGGTGGGGCCTAAAAGCTCCATACTCATGGCGCTGCACTCTATATGCCAGCCCGGGCGGCCTTTGCCCCAGGGGCAGTCCCATGCGGGCTCGCCGGGCTTGGCGCCCTTCCAGAGGGCGAAGTCCAGAGGATCCCTCTTCAGGTCTCCCGGCTCTATGCGCGCGCCGGACTCAAGGTCGTCTATGGACTGGCCTGAAAGCTTGCCGTAGCCCGGGAAGGAGCGGACGGAGAAATATACATCGCCGTTTGCTACGGGATATGCATGGCCCTTTTCTATGAGGGTCTCCACCAGCTTGATTATCTGGGGTATGTGCTCGGTAGCCCGGGGATTGCAGGTGGCAGGCTCGGCGCAGAGGCCCTCCGCATCCTGCCTGTATTCCTTTATATACTTATCCGCAAGCTCCGGCACCGTGGTGTGCTCCTCGTTGGCCCGGCGGATGAGCTTGTCGTCTATATCTGTAAAGTTGGATATGAACCTTACCTTGTAGCCCTTATATTCAAGATACCGCCTGAGGGTATCGAACACCACCAGCGGCCTTGCGTTGCCTATGTGAATAAAGTTGTATACCGTCGGGCCGCATACGTACATGCTTATCTCGCCCGGCACCAGCGGCACCAGCTCCTCCTTTTTGCGGGTCATGGTGTTGTATATCTTCATAAGTATCCCTCCTTGAAAAATTGCGTTCAAACTTTACCAAATTACATTTTAGCATAGAGTTTGTAATATGGCAAAGAGTTTTGAGGTGAAAAAGCCGCTCCGCCGGGCGGGACTTTTTACCCTTCTTCTTTCTCTTTTCTTTTCGGGAGAAAAGACACCATCAGTTGACAAGAGCGCACAAGCCCTA
>ULWN01054156.1_pt1 | contig 10504 bp, 7 predicted proteins | sample 1960371 | NCBI WGS metagenome assembly ULWN01 (sample SAMEA4835813, study PRJEB28245) | human gut metagenome | biome: gut microbiome; material: fecal sample | place: Denmark | collected 2008 | reverse complement strand
CATGCAGCGGCAGCATGCCCCGGATACCGCTCGCGATAAATATAGTACTGTAATGGTTGTTTTTTATTTTGCATGGTTGCAAAAGTTTGTGTGGCGAATTGTGCGGGCTGAGCAAGCGCTGCATTGAGTACAGTTTTTTTCGTCGGTTTTCTCTGTTTGCGCTTTGCATTTTCGACGCGATGCTTAATCAGCGCGTTTCTCATCGCAGCCGTGCTATCATTCGGCGTGCATGTGCATATAATACATAGCGGGTGTTTTGCGCAGATGTTGTGAGTATATTTTTTGTCTGTGGTAGTGTTATGGCATCGGTAAAATCGGCGTGCGGATGTTTTTACCTTTTTGTATTAAACAATGGCAATAATTATTTCAAAAATGTAGAAAACTCTTGATTTTACATATTTTGTGTGATATACTCAAAGCAGTAGCAGTGCTTGTGCTGCACGAACACTTATTTTTTCTATTTGGAAGGAGAATAGTTATGAACGATGGAAAGGGCATGTCAATTGCCGCACTTGTCCTCGGAATTCTTTCTGCGATTTTCGCATGGTGGGGACTCTATATCGGAATCGTTTCTCTTGTTTGCGGAATCGTAGGTATTGTTCTTGCCGTTAAGGGTAAGAAGGCAGCGGCTGCTGCAGGTGCACCTACCAGCATGGCTACCGCGGGTCTTGTACTTGCAATTATCGGTACCAGCCTTTCGGTAATCGGTGTTATCGCTTGCGGAATTTGCGTTATCTGCTCTGCGAGCGCAACAAAGGGAATTGAGGATGCACTCGGCTCCGGAGCTCTTGATGATCTTCAGAATGCACTTGATCAGATCAGCTGATTGAGCGGCAGATGCCGATGTACAGAGAGTTTATTCGGTGTGAGCGGGGCGTCAGTCCCGCTCTCGACTTTTTTGGGGGGATATTGATGTCCCGACTTTTTTCGATTCTTTTTAATGCACGATGTTGTGCGGCAGTTCGGTGGGGGTAATATGTTTCCTGCTTTTTATATTTTCGGTAAGCAGATAGGGATGTACGGCGTGTGCGCCGTACTCGGATTTCTTGTCTCGGGCTTTGTCGGATCAAAGCTTGCCCGCCGCCGCGGAATATCGACGGAGGATCTGATACTTGTCGCGCTCTCTGCTGCAATTGGCCTTTTTATCGGCGGCCATATACTTTTCGGACTCACCAATTTTGATAAGCTTATTAAGCTTTTCGGCATGATAGGCAGCATATCATTCGGCAGCTTTCTATATTGTCTCGGCGTTATTTTCGGCGGTTCGGTATTCTACGGCGGCCTGCTCGGCGGAATTGCAGCGGTATCTGTCTATTGTCGGGTGTCGCACTCCGTTGATCGGACGGATATGCTCGACGTTATGGCTGTTTGTGTGCCGCTGTTTCACACTTTCGGCAGGATTGGCTGCTTTTTAGGCGGCTGCTGTTACGGATTACCGTGCAGCTTCGGCTTTACCGTGACCGAAAATCCCTTCAATCCCGCTATTTGCGGTGTCAGCCGCTTTCCCGTTCAGCTTGTCGAAGCGGGCTTCAATCTGATAATTTTCTTTGTGCTGCTCTCGCTCTCACGCAGACTGCGTTTACGCGGGCAGATGATGTACGTATATTTTCTGATTTATCCCGTCGTTCGCTTTTCGCTTGAGTTTTTGCGCGGAGATGAGATACGCGGCATATGGTTTGGACTGTCAACGTCGCAGTGGATAAGCATTGCTTTGTTTGTGTTCGCGCTGATAAGGGTGCTGATGTCTATAGGCAGAACGCCTGAGCCCGTTGACGACGGCGATGCTGAAAAAGTGCAATGTAATTAACACCGTCGTAAACGGTGTGTCGCGAAGATATCATAAAAGTCCGCAGCGAATCGAACGCTGCAAAAGTGCAATTATTATAAGAGACAAAGCCCGTCCGCGACCCGAATATGGGAAACGGACGGGCTATTTTGTCGACATGCTTTTTGTCGAGCCGTCAAATCTCGGCATCAACTATTGCGGCGATGTCATCAACGGTAAAATCTGCCGCGGCTTTTGCATTGGCGTGGCCGGTGGAGATAGCAAAGCTGCGAAAATCTGTCAGCATGTCGATATCATTCAGGTTGTCTCCGGCAGAAATGATGTCGTCCTCGGCAATGCCGAGCTTGTCGGCAAGCGCGCGGATTCCGGTGCTTTTTCCTCCGCCGCGCGGAACGGTGTCGAGATAAAAGCTGTTCGCGCAGATGTGTATCCACTCGCCGTAGCGTTGCTCGAGCGTGCGTGTAACCTCAGCGGCAAGTTCAACTGTTGGATAGGCGCTCTGAATGACGTTGAAGCTGTGCAGCTTGTCGAATTCCTCTCGCGGGAGAAACAGCCTTCCGTCCGGTGCAGTCTCGCCCTCGCTGTGCTCGCTGTCCTGCCCGACGGGAAGAGCATAGCGCTTTTCGCCTCTGCATAGACCGAGCCACATCGGATCGTATGAGAGAAAATCGTCTGCGAGACGGTCGAGACAAGGAATCTCACCCGCGCCGTCGTATATGATATGTCCGTCTCTGTCGAGAACGATACTGCCGGAGCAGCAGATGACAAAGTCAAATCTTATCCCGCAGCTCGGGTCGCGGGTAACGGCGAGCGCGTCGTGAATATTTCTGCCGGTAACAAGACCGAAGAGATTCCCCGCTGTCTGCCAGCGCGCGATTGCGGCTTTATCGTGTTCTGTTATGCCTTCGTCGCGGCAGAGTGTTCCGTCGTAGTCGCTTGCTATTATTTTAGTGCTCATATTTGAACCTCCGGTGTTTTGCAGAGCTCGGCGGGCGGCAGAAAAGCTCCCGCTTCCCGAGTTTTCTTCATCATTATATATAGCACGGTTAGTGTAACACATTTCTTTTTGCGTTTCAAGTACCTGTGTATATTTTTCACCGATAGGGGAAAAATAGCTGCGTAAGAGTGCGGATGCCGATATCGGAGGCTGTAAATACGCGGAGACGTGTGTGCAGCGAAGGTACGGCGTGCCGCAGGCTTTGCGTAATATATAATAATGAAAGGAAACAGACAAATGAATGAACAGGCTCAAACGATGAAGCGTGATGCAGAGCTTTATACCTATATCTATCAAAATGCGCGAATGGGACTTGTCGGTATCAATCAGGTGCGCGGTACAGTGTCCGATGCCGAGCTGACAAAGGAGCTGTGTGACGAATATGCCATGTACGACGATTATTCCACAACGGCGGAAAACGCCCTGCGTGACCTCGGCGAGGAATCGAAGGACATAGGCGCTATTGCAAAAATGGGGTCATTTATCTCGACAAAGATGAATACGGCGGTCGATTCCACCGTGTCGCATATCGCTGCAATGATGATTGAGGGTACGACGATGGGCGTGACAAAGCTCTCACAGAAGATAACGGCGATGAAGGACTGCTCTCGGGAGGCGCTCGACCTCGCGACGCGGCTTGTCGGAGCAGAGTCCGGCGCGATAGAATCGCTGAAAAAGTTTCTGTGACAGCTCGCTGTCGGAATGCCGTTGTAATACCAATGCTTCTGCTATGATTTATCATTTGTATTTACGCACATTGTTATATTACGTGCATATCGGGCTCGGCGGATTCCCTCCGCTCGGGCTCGTTTTTCTTGTGCGTCATGGAGTGTCTTGGAAAACAAATGTCGAAATTTTGTTCTAAGTGCCATATATGTGGGCGGAGATTGTGAAAACAACAGCTTTTATTTAAACCTGTCCTGAATTTATTGTTAACAATTACAACCGTGACTTGACTCGACAAGATATAAATGGTAGAATAAGAAGACAATATATTTTACCGATACATTGCCACGCGGCGCTGTTACCGAGAAAGGACTGTTATGGATACAAGAGATTTTTCTGAATTGACACCGGAGATAGTGGCGCTTGCAGAACAGACACGGCAGGCAAGCAAGATTGACCCCGCGCTCTACGATAAATATTCGGTTAAGCGAGGGCTGCGCGATATCGGCGGAAACGGAGTACTCACCGGACTTACCGAGATCTCCGAGATAATAGCAAAGAAGAAGCAGCCGGACGGAACGCTCGTTCCGTGCGCAGGCGAGCTGTATTATCGCGGAATAAATGTCGGCGAGCTTATCGACGGCTTTGTGGCGGACAATCGTTTCGGCTTTGAAGAGACGGTATATCTTCTGCTTTTCGGCAGATTGCCGAATCGCTCCGAGCTTGATTCCTTCTGCGGGCTTCTCGGCTCGTACAAATGCATTCCGCCGAGCTTTATGCGAGACGTAATTATGAAAAAATCGAGCAAGGACATTATGAACGCGCTTGCGCGCAGCGTTCTCATGCTCTATTCCTACGACGACCGCGCGGACGATATCTCGCCCGAGAATGTTCTGCGCCAGTCGCTTCAGCTCATTGCCGAGTTTCCTCTGCTCGTTAGCTATAACTACATAGCGCGTGAGCATTATCATGAGGGCGCGGATCTTTATATTCACACGCCCGACCCGAAAATGAGTACAGCGGAGACCATTCTCTATCTGCTCCGACCGGACGGAAAGTTTACCGATACCGAGGCAAAGGTGCTCGATCTGTGCCTTATTTTGCATGCTGAGCACGGAGGCGGTAATAACTCGACCTTTACGACGCATGTCGTTACTTCTTCCGGCTCGGACACATATTCGACCGTCGTTGCTTCGCTCGGCTCGCTCAAGGGTCCTAAGCACGGCGGAGCAAACCGCATGGTCACCGAGATGTTCGAGGATATCAAGGCTCACGTGCCCGATTGGAACGACGAGGACGCTCTCAGAGCGTATCTCGACAGCATTCTTGCCGGCGAGGCGTTCAATCATACAGGTCTTATTTACGGTATGGGACATGCGATATACTCGGTTTCAGACCCCCGCGCGCGGATATTCAAGCAGTTCGTTGAAGAGCTCGCGCACGAGAAGGGGATGGAGGCTGAGTATAAGCTGCATACCGACGTTGAGCGCATAGCCGCAGAGCTTATTGCACGCGAGAGAAATATCTATAAGGGTGTTTCGGCAAACGTCGACTTTTACAGCGGCTTTGTTTATTCGATGCTCGGGATCCCTACCGCACTGTTTACGCCGCTTTTCGCGGTCGCACGCCTTGCGGGATGGTCGGCACATAGACTTGAGGAGCTTATCGGCGGAGGAAAGATAATCCGCCCGGCGTATATGGCAGTACACGAAAGAGTGCCTTATACCATGCTCTCGGACCGTTGACGCGGATGACGAAAAGGTACGATCGATCGGCATCAAAGATATTTGTTATACAGCCTTGCAGCTGAAACTGCGGGCTGTATTTCTTTTAGCTGATGCCGCGGCAGACAAATGGGTAATGACGCGGCGTGGGCGCGCTGAGAATTGGTATTATAATTAATAATTTGTTTAAGCAATCGGTATTATTCTGTGCTATACTGTAAAAAAATGAGCTGCGAGGCGATGGATTTGACGGAGGAGAGTATGAAAGGCAGAAGATACAGGAGACGGCACCTATCAATGACGGTGCTGTTGTGTATAATCATAGCACTGCTGACCGCCGCGCTGCTGCTTGCGGCATATGTGATATCAAAGCTCGAAAGAAACAATCTGTTCTCCAAGAGCGTTTTTCTCGGGAACAATTATTTTCTCGGCGAGCTTTCGGGCGAGAGCGGGGAATCCGAGTCGCAGTCGCAGGACAGCATGACCGCCCGTGCTATGTCAAATCTCGAAAAGCAGCTGCTCGCAGAGGCGGTTTTCGATGCAGGCGATTACCCGTACGGTGATGATATGGTAAAGGCGGCGGAGGATGCGTACTACGGCATGGATAACAGTGTCGGAAGCACCGACGGTTACGACGAAAACGATAAAGGCTATGACGGCACAAACGGAGATTGGTACTACATCGGCGACGGCTACGACAGCGGAAGCGGTAAAGGTTACGACGGTGAGAGCAGCGGCGATCAAAACGGCTCTGACGGCGCGCCTGAGGGTACATATGGCTCTGCTGCGGGCGGAAGCTATACCGAAAAATTCGGCGACGTAGATACAGAGTCGGCAGGGTACGACGCATACGGCAACTATTACATTCCCGAGTCCTACAACTATCTTTATATAGATGCGGGAAGCTTCAAATCATCGGTTGCGACGCTGCTGCAGGCGGCGAGCGATACGTTTGCATCGCTTGGCTATTCGGACACAACATGCAGAAGCGTTGAGACGCTTATGCTTGAGCTGTCGGGGCGCGAATTTCTTATAACCGACGGACTCGAAAAGCAGCTGAGCGTTCCGTACATTTCGCAGGAAGGCAGCTTTCCGAACGGCTGCGAGTCGGTCAGCGCGACGATGCTGCTGCGCTATTACGGCTTTGACATAACGCCCGATGAGTTTATCGACAGCTATCTGCCGTGCGAGCCCGTCAGAATAAGCTGGGGCACGCGCTACGGACCGAATCCGAAGCTGGTCTATGCGGGCGATCCGCGCAGCGACAGCGACGGCTACGGGTGCTTTGCCCCTGTCATAGTAAAGGCGATGAATTCGTATCTGTCGGGCAAGGGTTACTACGCAAAAAATGTCACGGGAACGTCGCTTTCAACGCTCGCCTCGACCTATATCGACAGCGGCAACCCGGTGCTCGTATGGGGCACCGTCGGTATGAAGGAGATTGACCGTATAATACAGTGGCAGTCGGACGACAGAACGGAATCCTTCCTCTATCCTGCAAACGAGCACTGCATGGTATTCTCGGGCTACGACGGCGAAAACTATTGGTTTTCCGACCCTTACGATTCGAACGGAACTGTCGCTTATCCGATATCCGATTCGGTAATGGCATATAACCAGCTCGGCACTCAGGCGGTAGTTATTATGAAGTCCGATAAGCAGTAACCGATACTTCAAAGTCCGTTCGATGGTTGTATACGGATATGGCGGCAAACAAATTTCCAATAAACCGTAACTACTCTCTTTATAGCTTAATACAGAAACCGTCCCGTGCATCTTACCCAAGGTCGATGCACGGGACGGTTAAATTATTCACTTAAGAACTCAGCTAAAGCGCCGTCTGCCCTCATAGGTGGTATGGAGCAGCTCGTGAGCCTTGTGCGAGTTTGGCTTTTCGAGATAATCGGTGTACAGCTGCTGTATCTGGGCATTATTATGCGACTGTCTTACCGTCTGTCTCTCGTCTTCCGAATAGAGTGCGGCAGCACGCTTTTCCTTGAAGGTATCGAGAATGTCGATATCCTCATTCGGGAGGAAGCAGGGCTTGATGTACGGCTGTCCGCCGCCCGCAACGCATCCGCCGGGGCATCCCATTATCTCGATGAAGGAGTATTTTGATGTTCCCGCGCGTATCTCGTCCATGAGCACCTTGGCATTCTTCATGCCGGATGCGACGGCTACCGAGATCTGCTTGCCCTCGATATCTATGGTGGCCTCCTTGATACCGTCAAAGCCGCGAACCTGCTCGAACTTGATAAGCTCGTGCTCCTTACCGGTGAGAACGTAGTAGGCGGTGCGCAGTGCAGCCTCCATAACTCCGCCGGTAACACCGAATATTACGCCCGCTCCGGAATAGTCGCCGAGCAGGTCGGAATCAAACTCCTCGTCGGGCAGCGCATTAAAGTTGATACCGCTGCGCTTGATGAGATCGCCGAACTCGCGCGTTGTGAGAACGCAGTCGACATCCGGCAGACCGTTTACGGCAAGCTGCGGACGCTCCTTTTCGAACTTCTTGGCGGTGCAGGGCATGATGGAAACGACGAAGATGTTCTTCGGGTCGAGACCGTTCTTCTCTGCAAAGTAGGACTTTATGATAGCGCCCATCATCTCATGCGGGGATTTGCAGGAGGAGAGATGATCAAGCTGATCGGGGTAATTGTACTCCGCGTAGTTGACCCATCCGGGCGAGCAGGAGGTTATCATCGGGAGAACGCCGCCGTTCTGCATACGGTCGAGCAGCTCGGTCGCTTCCTCCATGATGGTAAGGTCGGCGCTGAAATCGGTATCGTATACGCGATCGAAGCCGAGACGCTTGAGCGCAGCGACCATCTTGCCGGTAACGGGCGTTCCGACCTTCATTCCGAATTCCTCGCCGAGTGCGGCGCGGACGGCGGGCGCAGTCTGAACTACGATATATTTACCGGCCTTTTTTGCCTCATCTATTTTCGAGATCTCGGATTTCTCCATAAGCGCACCCGTCGGGCAGACGCTTACGCACTGACCGCAGAGTATGCACGGAGAGTTGGCAAAGGAGCGATTTTCGGCGGGAGCGACGATGGTGCTGAAGCCGCGATTCTCAAAGCCGAGAATGCCGAGACCGTGAGCGTTTTTACATCTTGCGACGCATCTGCCGCAGAGAATGCATTTGCCGGTATCGCGAACGATGGACGGCGTGAGCTCGTCGACCGTGACGGGAGTACGCTCGCCCTGATATTTATCCTCGCGTGCTCCGGTTATCTTAGCGACGTGCAGCAGCTCGCAGCTGCCGTTTTTGCTGCACTGCTGGCACTTCATCGAGTGATTGGAGAGCAGCAGCTCGACAGACGTGCGGCGAGCCTCCACCGCCTTAGGCGAAGATATGGTTATCTCCATACCCTCGGAGACGGGATATACGCAGGAGGCGACGAGTCCGCGCGCACCGGTCGCCTCTACAAGGCAGACGCGGCAGGAGCCGTTATTGCATTCGCCGTGATTATATGCACAGAGGGAGGGAATCTCGTAGCCGCAGCGTTTTGCTGCCTCGAGAATGGTCAGTCCTTCCTCTACCTGATAGGGATAGCCCTCTATTTTTATATTGATCAATGACATACTGATCCTCCCGATTATTCCTTAACGATAGCATTAAACTTACAGGACGAGATACACATTCCGCACTTGATGCACTTGCTCTGGTCGATCTCGAACGGTGAGCGGATAACGCCGGTGATGGCATTAACGGGACACTGTCTCGAGCAGAGCGAGCAGCCCTTACACTTGTCAGGCATGATCTTGTACTGCATCAGCTTCTTGCAGACCTTCGCGGGGCACTTCTTATCCTTGATATGTGCCTCGTACTCGTCGCGGAAGTGGGTGAGTGTGGAAACTATGGGGTTGGCGGATGTCTGACCGAGCGCGCAGAGCGAGTTGGTCTTTACCGCCTTTGAGAGCTCGTCGAGCTCGTCGAGGTCCTCCATCGTACCCTGACCCTTTGTTATCTTGGTAAGGATCTCGAGCATGCGCTTTGTACCGATACGGCAGGGCGTGCACTTACCGCAGGACTCGTCGCAGATGAATTCCATATAGAATTTTGCAACGTCGACCATGCAGTTGTCCTCGTCCATGACGATAGCGCCGCCCGAGCCCATCATAGAGCCCTTTGCAACGAGATTGTCAAAGTCGATAGGCTCATCGAGATATTCCTCTGTGAGACAGCCGCCCGAGGGTCCGCCTGTCTGGATAGCCTTGAACTTCTTTCCGCCGGGGATGCCGCCGCCGATATCGTAGATGAGCTCGCGCAGTGTTGTTCCCATCGGTATCTCTACAAGTCCGACGTTGTTTATCTTACCGCCGAGAGCGAAGACCTTTGTGCCCTTAGACTTTTCCGTACCGTATTTCGCGAAAGCCTCAACGCCGTTGCGCAGGATGAACGGAACGCAGGCGAGCGTCTCGACGTTGTTGACGATGGTCGGCTTCTGCCACAGACCCTTGACTGCCGGGAACGGCGGACGGGGACGCGGCATGCCGCGCTGACCCTCGATGGAGTTGAGCAGCGCTGTCTCCTCGCCGCAGACGAATGCGCCCGCTCCGAGACGGATATGTACGTCAAAGCTGAAGCCGGAGCCGAGAATGTTCTCGCCGAGCAGCCCCTCCTGCTTAGCCTGTGCTATGGCAAGACGGAGACGGTTTACTGCGATGGGGTACTCCGCGCGGACGTAGAAATAGCCGTTCTGCGCGCCGATAGCGTAGCCCGCGATGACCATACCCTCAATGACCGCGAGCGGGTTGCCCTCGAGTATCGAGCGGTCCATGAATGCTCCGGGGTCGCCCTCGTCGCCGTTGCAGACGACATATTTTGTGTCGTTATCCTGATTGTATGCGAACTGCCACTTGCGTCCGGTGGGGAAGCCTCCTCCGCCGCGTCCGCGCAGACCGGACTCGAGGATGGTGTTTATGACCTCCTGTCTGTCCATAGTCAGTGCCTTTGCAAGACCCGCATAAGCGCCCCATCCGAGCGCCTCGTCAATATTTTCGGGGTCGATAACGCCGCAGCCGTGCAGGGCAATGCGGTGCTGCTTTTTATAAAAGTTGATGTCGTCCTGCTTCGCGACCTTTTCCTTTGTTACGGGGTCGACATAGAGCAGGCGCTCTACGATGCCGCCGCCGATGATATCGGTCTCGATGATCTCGTCTACATCGTCGAGACTGACCATGCGGTAGAGCGTGTCCTCGGGGAATATCTTAACAAAAGGTCCCTGGGAGCAGAAGCCGAAGCAGCCGACCTGGTTAACCGTTACCTTGTCGCCGAGACCGCGCTCTGCAATTATCTTCTCGAATTTTTCTCTTATTTCTTTT
>ULWN01001906.1_pt1 | contig 10576 bp, 10 predicted proteins | sample 1960371 | NCBI WGS metagenome assembly ULWN01 (sample SAMEA4835813, study PRJEB28245) | human gut metagenome | biome: gut microbiome; material: fecal sample | place: Denmark | collected 2008 | reverse complement strand
AAATTGTACAGACCTTGTTGCCTCCCTCGCTGAGGGAGGTGTCACCGAATGGTGACGGAAGGAGTGGTTGATATTTTAAACTCGTTTAAAATATCATAATAAATGAAACTATCTAGCACTACAATCCAAATTCAGAACACTAATTAAATCAATTTTTCTTCTTAACTGCTTTTACAATTAGGTTAACTACTACACATAGGATTAGTGTAATAAGCATATCCGGTAAAGTATTACCAACAATAATATCGACCTGCATTAGTAGTCTATAAACTACAAAGCCAACTACCCATACAAGTAGGTTAACGATAGAAACTTGTTTATTACTTCTATCTTCTTTTAAGATAAAGAAATCGGCAATTTGAATTGCAATCATAGGTGCAAATACAGAACCGATTAAATATAGGAAATCTGTAATATCATCCATTGGGAAAATAATTGCACCGATTGTACCTATAACGGTAACTGCAACTGCCATATACTTACCCTTTAGCTTTGAGAAAATTGACTCAGCTGAAATACCGGCAGAATAAGCGTCTAGGAAAGTAGTTGTAACTGTTGAGAAGATAATGATTAGTAGACCTGCAATACCAAGACCTGCTTTAATCATAATCTGAGCAATATCACTTTCACCTGTAAAGATAGCTGCACTCATACCGATTACATACATCCAACAACTGATGATACCATATGTAATAGCACTTACTGCTGTAGCCTTAACAGGCTTTTCAGCTTCTCTTGTATAGTCAGAGATTAGTGGTAACCAAGATAGTGGCATTGCAACAGAAAGTTCAACTGCTGCACCAAATGTCATTTCGTCACTGATTGTTGAAGTAAATGTACCGTCGTTAAAAATAACAAAGCAAAGAATAATTGTTAGGATAAACAGTGCTGACATAGCAACTGTATTTACCTTACCTAAATTCTTGATACCAATTAAAATCCATAGCACAATTAATGCACCGATAACTAAGCACCATACCCATCTGCCTGTATTGAAAATACTTGTAGCAGAAATTGCTCCGTCATAAATCATAATAGCTGTCCAACCAACAAGCTGAAGAACATTTAGTACTGAGAAAAGCAAGCCACCCTTTGAGCCAAAGCTCTGCTTAACTGTTTCCATTGAGCTTTTTCTTACTTTACCACCGATTAAACCTGCAAAGAACAACATTAAACATCCAATGATATGTCCGATAATGATTGCCCAAATGCCTTTTTGAAAACCCAGTGGTGCAAAATATGTTCCTGTTAGAATTTCTGCCAATGAAACACCTGCACCAAACCAGATTAACCCATTTTCAAATAAACTTGTACCCTTTTTATTCATCTTTATTCTCCTTCTCTAAAACATAATCACTTGAAATATCAAATCCATGGTTCATAGGTCCACTACCCTTTCCAAGGTCAAGCATTGCACCTAATGCACCTGAAATATATTCCTTTGAACGAGAAACTGATGTGTCAAGGTCATAACCCTTAGCTAGGTTTGAGGCAATAGCACTTGAAAGTGTGCAACCTGTACCGTGAGTATTAGGGTTATCAATTCTTTTACCGTAGAACCACTTGTAACTGCCATTTCTATATAGCAAGTCATTTGCATCATTTACTTTGTGTCCACCTTTTAGTAGGACAGCACAGTTGTACTTTTCGCTAATAATTTTAGAAGCCTCAATCATCTCATCCTCATTAGTGATTTTCATATCAGAGATAACCTCTGCCTCAGGGATATTTGGAGTAAGTACAGTAGCTAAAGAAAACAAATTGTTCTTTAGAGTTTCAATAGCATCATCACTAATTAGCTTTGAACCACTTGTTGCCACCATTACCGGGTCAACAACAATGTTCTTGGCTTTGTAGAAAGTTAGCTTTTCGGCAATTTTCTTAATAAGTGCTGATGAAGAAACCATACCTATCTTTACTGCATCCGGATAAATATCTGTAAAGACTGCGTCAAGTTCTTTACCCAAAAATTCATCATCCACATCCATAATACCTGTTACGCCTAAAGTATTCTGTGCAGTTAAAGCAGTGATTGCACAAGTGGCAAAAACTCCATTTGTAATCATTGTTTTAATATCTGCTTGGATACCGGCGCCTCCACCGGAGTCACTACCGGCGATTGTTAATGCTGTTCTCATAATAATCTCCTTTTTCGCATTAATTATTTATAGTGACAGAAGGTGGTGCCCCCAATCTGCCACTTTACTAAAGTCTTGTATGTAATATTTTACAAGGCTTTGTATACTATTTTTATTTTTCATTTCAGCAGGGTCATATACTCCTACTACTTTGAAGTTTGCTTTTTCTGCCGTTTTGATGGCAAATAATGCATCTTCAAATACCAAAGTTTCTTCCGGTTTTGTACCTAAAATTTCTGCACATTTTAGATAAATATCAGGATAAGACTTACTCTTGCCTACTGTTTCACAAGTTAGAATATCTATGAAGAAATTACGAATCTTTAGCCTTTTAAAGGCTTTATCAATCTGGTTATAGTCACTGGAAGTGGCAACAATCATTTTAATATTATTCTTTCTAAGAAATTTAAGTAAATTAACTACTCCATTCTTAGTTTGTACTTCATGAAGATAAAAGTCATTTATTATAGAAAGCACACCTTCAATTATTTCTTCTACAGAATTATCAAGGTAGTAATTGTCTATCATATACTTTGCTCCCTCAGTTAAACTCATAGAGTAAAGTATCTTCCCTAAACCTTCCTTTGGAATCTTGTTCTTTTTTCTAAGATAGATTGCACCTACATCATTCCATATACCCATAGAATTCAATATAGTGCCATCTACATCAAATATTGCTCCCTTAATCATTGTTTACTTTTTTTAAAGTTTCTGCTTTTAATTCTTTTGTAGCATTTTCAATATCTTTTTGAGCGAAAATTGCACTGATAACTGCAATACCAACTATACCTCTACCGGCAAGTTCTTTTACATTATCGTGAGTAATACCACCGATTGCAATTACAGGAATTGAAACTGCTTTACAAATTCTTTCAAGTTCATCGTGAGAAACTTCCTTAGCGTCATCCTTTGAACCTGTTTTAAAAACTGCACCAACGCCTAGGTAGTCAGCACCATGCTTTTCAGCAAGTAGTGCTTGTTCTACTGTTTGAGCTGATACACCGATGATTTTGTCATCACCCAGAATTTCTCTTACATTCTGTGCTTCCATATCACTTTGACCAACATGAACACCATCAGCATTAATTTTCTTTGCAATTTCTACATTGTCATTAATTACAAATGGTACATTGTATTCTTTGCAAAGTTTCTGAATTTTCTTTGCTTCTTCTAGGAAAGAACCTTCATCAAGTTTCTTTTCTCTTAGCTGAATAAATGTTGCTCCACCTTTAAGAGCCTTTTCTACTTGGCTATAAAGAGTTTCACCATTTAACCAATGTCTATCGGTTACTGCATATAGAAGTAAATCTTTCTTATCGCAATTCATACTTTGCTCCCCTATTTAATGTTTCACCATCCATATTATAGATAGCATCAATAATTCTGTTACGGTATGTTGAGTTACCGTCACCCTCAACCATTCTTGTTTTTGCAATTTCACCTGCAAGGCCCATTGTACAAACTGCTGATGCTACTGCTTCAAGTACATTGTCAGGATTAGCTACAATAAATGCAGTTGTCATACCTGAAAGCTGACAGCCTGTACCTGTGATTTTGCTCATATCAGCTTCACCGTTACGGATTACATAGCACTTTTCACCGTCACTTACAAGGTCAATAGCACCTGTAATTGCTACTACTGAGTTGATGCTCTTTGCAAAATTCTTTACAAACTTTACTGATGAATCAAGGTTATCTTCTGTAACAGTATCTGCCACATCAGCATCAACACCCTTAGTTGTGCCACTACCTAAAGCTAAAGTTTTGATTTCTGAAATGTTACCACGAACAACATCAAACTTAATTTCTTTCATTAGCTTAACTGCAGTATTTGTACGAAGTGCAGATGCACCGGCACCTACAGGATCAAGAAGAACCTTGTGGTTAAGTTCATTTGCCTTTTTACCGGCAATAAACATACCCTCAATTGAACGCTTATTAAGTGTGCCGATATTAATATTTAGACCACCACAGATTGATGTAATATCTGCTACATCATCAGGTTCATCAGACATAATAGGACTGCCACCACAAGCAAGAAGTACATTTGCAACATCATTTACTGTTACATAGTTAGTAATGTTGTGTACAAGTGGAACACTTTTTCTAACATTATCAAGGCAATTACCTAACATAATTGTTACCTCCAAACATATAAATTAAAATATTTTACATACAAAAACGGGCATACCAAAGGCATACCCGTCAAATAAGTCAATTATTTCCCTACGATGGCATTATCCAAATCAGGTACTAGGTCGAAGTTGTCAACTTCCTCTCAGATTGCTAATTTGCAAACTCCCTGTCTATTAATATACTACTAAATGTAGAATTTTGTCAACTGTAAAATAAAGAAACATACCCCAATACTAATTAAGGTATGTTTCTATAAAACACTTAAAATTTTACTTTAACTTTTAGTCTTAGCACATTTACACCGTTAACTCTAATCTTTAGAGTAGTTGTGCCTTTCTTTAGTGCTTTAACCTTAGTAGAAGTTGTGTTAGCCTTTGAAACAATCTTTGCAACCTTAGTGTTAAAGTCAACTAATATATATATAATTTGCAGTAATTTAACAAATAATTTCAATTTTACTACCTTTATTAGGGGTTTTGGTAACAACAATCTGTTTATCAATTCTATCCTTTAGTTCTGTTACATGGGAAATAATACCTACAAGTCGGTTACTACCGGAAAGTTTAATAAGTACATTCATTGCTTGTCTTAATGATTCATCATCAAGTGAACCAAAGCCTTCATCAACAAACATTGTGTCTATCTTGATACCACCGGCTGAGGACTGAATTTCATCAGAAAGACCCAAAGCTAATGAAAGTGCTGCCTTAAAGGACTCACCACCGGAAAGTGAGCTAATTGCTCTTTCGCTGCCACAATGATGGTCATATACATTAAGGTCAAGTCCGAATTTAGTTCTGCCATCACTTGACTCTGTTTGGCGAACCAACTCATACTGACCACTTGTCATTTCCATTAATCGTTTATTTGCTTTAGCAAGAATACGGTCAAAGTAATTTAACTGTACAAATGTTTCAAGCTCCATCTTGTTAACACCGATACCACCATTGGCTGTACTTGCAAGTGGTGAAATCAGCTTAAATTCTTTTTCAGCCTTGATGAGATTTTCATTTTCTCTCTTTACATTAGCCAAAACATTTGTGTTAGCAGAATATCTATAATTAATGGCTTTAGTTTCATTAGATAAATCACTGATAGTCTTTTCAGTTTCATCTCTCTTGATTTTAACCTTATCTATATCCTGTACCTTATCTATCTTTTCAAGTTGACCTTTTAATGCTTTGATTGATGCATCGGTTGCTGAAATCGATTTTTCATACTGATTATATTTTTCTAATACAGAATTATAATCAGCTTTTTCAGCATTTATAACTGCATTAATACTGTTAATCTTCTTAACTGCTTCACTTTCACTACCAAACTGTAATTCTTCCTTTAGAGAATTATACTGCTCTTCATAAGAAGTAATAGCAGTTTCACAAGACACTACTGCCATCTTTACTACAGTAATTCGCTTATTCAGTTCATTGATTTCATTATTCTTTTCAGGAATAATTCTTTCAAGTTCCTGCTTTCTGTTACTCTTTATTTGTAATGCTTTTAAGGTTTTGTCTAGCTTAACATAATTATCTGCTAAATCAGAAACCTCTTTCTTAATAATTTCAAGGGCATCAAGCAACTTGTAATCACCTAATATTTCATGAACCTTTGTTTCAAGGGCATTTGCCTTTTCCTTTAATTCACCATGTTTGCTAAAAACATTTTGTCTTTCAGCATCAACAACTTTTTGATACATTTCGTAATTGTTCTTTGCTGACTCAACCATTTCTTTAGTTGGTGCATTAGGTAACTTAACTGCTTTATGAGGATGGACTGTTGAACCACATACAGGACAAGGCTTATTTTCTTCCAAACTATCAGCCAAAACACCAGCTTGGTCATTAAGATAGGCTATACTTAAATTGTCGTATTCATCCTTGTAACCATTGGCAACCTTCAACTTATTTTCAAAATTAGTTTTGACAGTAATGTATTTTTCTTGAAGTTTTTGTAGGTTTTTAATTTCCCCTTCTATACCTCCAAGTACATTACCTTTTTCCTTAATGCTTTCCTTTTGATTAGAAATTTTCTCTATCTCAACTTGAACATTACCCATTGTTTCAAGTTCCTTAGAATTCTTTTCAACCTCTAGGGAAAGGCTTTTAGCTTTATCTGATAATTCTTTTACAGAATTTTCATTCCTCTTTTTCTCAATGCTTTTATTCTGTAACTGACTGCTTAGAGAGTCAAGTTCCTTATACTTAGGCAAGGTATTTTGGATTTTGCCAATCTCTTGTCCAAGTTCAGTCCATCGCTTTTCTTTGTTCTTTTCTAGTAGTTCAGCCTTTGAACTTTTCAAACTAGTATTTAGATTAACTAAGTTTTCGGAATTAGTTTTAATCTTATGAGATAATTCTACATAAGAATTATAATTTTCTATACTTTTATCCAGAGAAGTCTTTTGACTTTCTAATTTCTCTTTCTTTTCTTCTAATGCTTTTAATTCTTTTTCATCATTAGAAATAAGGTTAGTTAGAAAGTTCTCAATCTCTTCTATATTTGGAACTACACTTTTTGCCTTTTCAATTAAGGCAATATTTTCCTCTGTTTCTTCACAAATTGTACCGTCAATATACTGCTGTACACTTAACCTCTCTTGTTTCAATTTACTGTCCACAATACTCTTTTGGGCAGATAAAGCTCTTTGTAAGGTTTCATATTTTTCTGTTTTGAAAATATGTCTAAAAATCTTCTGCTTTTCAGTTGTACCGGAAGTAAGTAACTTTTTGAATTCACCTTGAGCCAACATAACAATCTGTGAAAACTGATTTTTATCTAAACCGATAATTTCTTTTATCTTGGTATCAACTGCATTTTTGGAAGAAACCACACTACCATCGGGATAAACAAGCTCAGCATTAGTAGGTTCTTTTACAAAGCCATCTCCCCTTTTCTTAGGTCGCAAATACTCAGGGTTTCTCTTAATTTGATAAACCTTACCACCATATTCAAATTTCAGTTGAACCTCTGTTTTGGTTTCAGGATCGGCATACTTTGACCTTAGGGTTTTGTTTTCACGACCATCTGTACTGGCATCTCCATAAAGGGCAAAATGAATAGCATCGAAGATTGTGGTTTTACCTGCACCTGTGTCACCTGTAATTAGGTAAAGTCCACTTTTGCCTAGGCTTTCCATATCAATAGTAACTGTATCTGCATAGGACTCAAAGGCTGATATTGTAATACTTAATGGTCGCATTAGTTTTCCTCCCAAATCTTATCAATTAAGTTTCTCATAATTTCTTCTTGTTCTTCACTCATATCTTGATTATTCTGTTGTTTAAAAAGATCGGCAAAAAGTTCAAAGGGACTTTTACTTTCAATATTTTCTATAGCATCAACAGTACCACTACCTCTTGTTCGTAGGTTATCATAATCAAGTTTCATAATATTGGGATAAATAGACCTTAGCTTACCGATTGCATCAGGAATATCCTCCTCATCAGTTAAAGTAATATGTAGGTAGTCCTCTGTGTTTGTACTTTCATAACTACTCTTTAGAGTTAGTTCATAATAAGTACCACGAATTTCTCTCATATCTCTAAATGGTGTTAGTGGGATTTTGGAATACTCTATATTTCCCTTATCATTAAAATCCAGGATAGTAACTGACTTAATATTCTTAGCCTCTGAGAAAGAATACTTTAGTGGTGTGCCACAATATCTAATGTTATCTTTACCTACAGTTTGTTCTCTGTGGATATGACCAAGTGCCACATAGTCAAAGCCATCAAATACTTCACCACTAACATTGTCAGTACCACCTACTATAATATCCTCAGACTCAGAAAGTTCAGCACCTGTAACAAACTGATGAGTAACAAGAATATTTCTCTCACTAAAATCTACATTCATATTGTCAATTGCAACTTTTACTGCATCGGTATAATTTTCAATATTTTCATCAGGAAAATATCTTCTAATATCAGCCGGTCTAACAAATGGCAATAGATAAAAGTTAACTTCTCCATAATCATCATTTAATGTAATAGGCTTAACATTGCCATCATAAACAGGTGAAAGAAAAATTTTATTTTCCGTCATCATTCTGCCACCATATGATATGCGTTCAGGACTGTCGTGGTTGCCACTAATAACAAATACATTTACATTTCTACTGGACAACTGATATAAGAATTCATCAAAAAGTTCTAATGCCTCATTAGGTGGTAGTGACCTATCATATACATCTCCTGCAATAATGACAGTTTCTACCTTTTCATTATCTATTATCCGTAAAATTTCTTTTAGAATATATATTTGGTCTTGTAGCATTGAATATTCATTTACTTTCTTACCAATATGTAAGTCGCTTAGGTGCATTATTTTCATAGAACTTCTCCTTTAAATAATTTTCACTTTATAATCATTGTATCATTTATTTACCGAAAAGTGTTGTGATTTGCAAGACTTTTTATAAATTATATTAAAATTATTGATGTTCATACGGTATATTATCTCTGTATCTTATTTCTTTTAATGCTTTCATCATTTCTTTTTCATCTAGATTTTGATTAACTAAATCTAATATTTCATTTATTCTTTTTTCAGAAGATAACAAACCATCTGCTAGTTCACACATTAATTTTTCTGTATATCGTTCCATACAAACTATAATAACATGACAAAAATTTTTATCCTAACCAACCATAGCAATTCACTCTTTCTAATCTATATAAATTCATATTAATATAATACCACATTCACTGTCCCGAATATGGGACTTATCTTCCATATTGATAATTTAAATAAGAATAAATAAAATTATATACTTTTTGCACAAAAATATTGATTTTATATACTGTTTTATAGTATAATAATTTTATAATTAGTTTGGAGGAGATGGAATGAAAAAGCACACAATAGCTAATAATTTTCTGTACTACTTATTTTGTGGATTTAGTGGTGCTGTAGTTTCTCTTATAGTATGGTTATTTTTAAAGCTGATGAACTACGGTATTCATTTACTGTGGAATGTTGTACCTAGCAATATTGACTTTAAGTTTTACACACTTATTGTTTGTACAGTAGGTGGTATAGTTCTTGGAATATGGCAAAAATACACTAACGCTATACCTGATGAACTTGATGAAGTTATGAAGAAAGTTAAGAAAGACAAATTCTATCCTTACAACAGAGTTCTTTTCCTATGTGTTTCTGCTTTATTGCCTTTAGTATTTGGTGGCAGTATCGGTCCTGAAGCCGGTCTTACCAGTGTTATTGTGGGTCTTTGTTACTGGGCAGGTAGTCATATGAAAGATGCAAAAAGCAAAATTCCCGAACTTATGGAAGTTGGAATCAGTGCTACCCTTAGTGCAGTTTTTTATGCACCTTTATTTGGTCTTGCATCTGTCAGTGAAGAAAGACTTGACAGCAAAGACAAGCCTGACCTTGTACGGTCAACAAAAATCATTTCAAATATTATTGCAGTACTTTTTGCCGGTGGTACTTTGCTAGTGCTAAACTCAATATTCGGTGGTGGTATGGGATTGCCTAAACTTGGTGGTGAAAGTATCTCTACTGCTGAATATTTACTTGCAATACCTCTCTCTATTGTTGGGATAATTTGTGGCTTTATATTTGTAATAGCTGAAAAGTTCAGTGAAAAAATTTTCAAAGTAATTCAAGGTAAGTGTGGCATTATAGTCAGCACAACTCTCGGTGGTATTATCCTAGGTGTTGTTGGTACATATTTTCCTTTGTCAATGTTTTCAGGTGAAGAAAGTATCAATGTACTTAAAGACGGCTATATAAAATTTGCACCTTGGGTACTTATTGGTAGTGGACTGTTAAAATTATTTTTAACTAACATTTGCATAAAGTCAGGTTGGAAAGGTGGTCACTTCTTCCCTGTAATTTTCTGTGGTGTTAGTATTGGCTTTGGTATCGGTATGCTAACAGGTCTTGATGTTGCATTTTGTTCAGCTGTTGTTACTGCCGGTTTACTCGGTGTAACAATGAAAAAGCCTTTGGCAGTTACAATGCTACTGTTACTTTGTTTTGATGTTAATGTTATCCCTTGGGTATTACTTTCTGCTTTTATCGGTAGTGTAGTTCCTACAAAAATTTTCAAACTAAATAAGACTGATAAATAAACATAATACCCTTATTACTTCTACCGTAATAAGGGTATATTTATTTTAAACTTTTATGATACTATTTTTAAATTATATTTAATTGAACGCAAAAATTTCATATGATAAAATATAATAAATAATAATATACATTATAGAAAAGGAGATTTGAAATGAAACATAGTAAAAAGTTACTGTCAATATTACTGGCAATAACTGCAACTGCAT
>ULWN01031486.1_pt1 | contig 10601 bp, 9 predicted proteins | sample 1960371 | NCBI WGS metagenome assembly ULWN01 (sample SAMEA4835813, study PRJEB28245) | human gut metagenome | biome: gut microbiome; material: fecal sample | place: Denmark | collected 2008 | reverse complement strand
GATGGCAGCTACTTGTTTAGCAGGTTGTGGCACTTCTAATTCTAACGATAAGGACAGTAGTGGTGCTAAAGGTCAGGTTTATTATCTAAACTTTAAGCCTGAACAGGATCAGGCTTGGCAGAAGTTAGCTAAGGAATACACAAAGGAAACAGGTGTTAAGGTTAAAGTTCAGACTGCTGCCGAAGGTAAGTATGAAGAAACTCTTACATCTGCAATGGATAAGGACAATGCTCCTACACTATTCCAGGTTAACGGTCCTGTTGGTCTAAAGAACTGGAAAGACTATTGTCTAGATCTTAAAGATTCTGACATTTACAAGCAGTTAACAAGCGATTCATTTGCACTAAAGGACGGCGACAGTGTACCGGGTATTGCTTATGTTATTGAGTCATACGGTATCATTTACAACAAGACTCTACTTCAGAAGTATTGTGATTCTTCATTTGCTACAGTTAAGAAGATTGAAGACATCAACAGCTTTGATAAGCTAAAGACTGTTGCTGATGAAATCCAGAAGAACAAAGATAAGTTAGGTGTTAAGGGTGCATTCACTTCAGCAGGTATGGATGGCTCATCTGACTGGAGATTTAAGACTCACTTAGCAAATATGCCTATCTACTATGAATACAAGAAAGATAACGTTACTTCTACAGATGCTATCAAGGGTACTTACCTAGATAACTACAAGAAGATTTTCGACCTATATATCACAGATTCAACATGTGCTCCTACTTCTCTTGCTAGCAAGACAGCTACTGACTCAGAAACAGAATTCATTAAGGGTCAGGCAGTATTCTTCCAGAACGGTACTTGGGAATATGACGCTATCAAGAAGGGTGGCATAAAGGACGACGAATTGGGTATGCTACCTATTTACATCGGTGCTGACGGTGAAGAAAATCAGGGTCTATGCACAGGTTCTGAAAACTACTGGTGTGTAAACAACGGCGCTTCTGAAGATGATCAGAAGGCTACTTTAGACTTTATGAACTGGTGTGTAACATCTGACAAGGGTACTTCTGCAATGTCTACCGATATGGGCTTTGTAATCCCATTTAAGGATGCTAAGGAAGCTACAAATCCTCTAGTTAAGATTGCTGACAAGTATGTGGCTGACGGTAAAGAAGCTGTTTCTTGGAACTTTACAACAATGCCTAGTGAAGACTGGAAGGACGGTGTTGGTACAGCTCTAACACAGTATGCTGCCGGTACAGGTAAGTGGGATGACGTTGTTAAGGCTTTCGTTGACGGTTGGAAGACAGAATACGCAAAGGCTAACGGCTAATTTATCCTTTAATTATTAAACTTAGTTAGGGGGCGGATTCGCCCCCTATAATTTTGAATTAAGAAGAAAGGTGAGAAAATGGTAAAGAAACATAAAAAGTATTTTCTGATTTTCGTATTACCAACATTAATTGCCTTTGCTATCGGTTTTATTTATCCCTTCTTTCAGGGCATCTATCTATCATTCTGTAAGTTCCATACAGTAAGTAATGCTAAACTGATTGGTTTTGATAACTATGTAAAAGCATTCCAAAATGAAGCCTTTATGCATTCATTCTGGTTTACAGTTCTATTTGTTATTGTTTCAATAGTTCTCATTAATCTTATTGCTTTTGCAGTTGCATATGTTCTAACCCTTGGTATTAGAGGTTCTAATATTTTTAGAACAGTGTTCTTTGTTCCTAACCTAATTGGTGGTATCATCCTTGGTTACATTTGGAAACTTATTTTTGATGGTATCCTACACAACTATGGTACTAACTTAGCACTTAATAGTACTTATGGTTTTTGGGGACTTGTAATTCTGATGTGTTGGCAACAAGCAGGTTATATGATGATTATTTATATTGCCGGCTTCCAAAGTGTTCCTAGTGACCTTTATGAAGCAGCAAAGATTGACGGTGCTAACAGAAGACAACTTCTTACTAAGGTTACTATTCCTATGATGGCACCATCAATTACAATTTGTACATTCCTAACACTAACAAATTCATTTAAGTTATTTGACCAGAACTTAGCTTTAACTGCCGGTGCTCCTGGTGTTATTACAAGTGGTGGTGTAACCATTAAGCAAACGGAAATGATGGCACTTAATATTTACAACACCTTCTATTCAAATGCTAACTCTCGTGGTGTTGGTCAAGCAGAGGCAGTTATTTTCTTCGTAATTGTTGTTGTAATTGCTCTTGCTCAGCTATACTTCACTAGAAAGAGGGAGGTGCAGCAGTAATGGCAAAGGTTAAACCTAAAGAAAAACAACCTAAGAAAAAGCAAACTTTAGGTATGAAAATTTTGACAGTAGTATTTTCTGTTATTTCAATTTTCTATGTGTCACCACTATTTATTGTTTTGATGAACTCCTTCAAGTTTAAGACAGATATTAGTGACAACCCATTTGCCTTTCCAAATGCCGAAACTTTCTATGGTTTCCAAAACTACATAAAAGGTATGACATTTGGTAACTTCTCTTTCTGGAAAGTTGTTTTAACAAGTTTATTTATCACTATCGGTGGTGTATTCCTAATCCTACTTTGTACATCAATGACTGCATGGTATGTTACAAGAGTTAACTCAAAGATTTGTAAGATTATTTACTACTTCTGTGTATTCTCAATGGTTGTACCATTCCAGATGGTTATGTACACTCTTTCAAAGACTGCTGATAAGCTACACCTAAATTCACCTGTTGGTATTTTGGTAGTTTATTTGGGATTTGGTGCAGGTCTTGCAATTTTTATGTTCTCCGGCTTCGTAAAGGGTATTCCTATTGAAGTTGAAGAAGCTGCAAGTGTTGACGGTGCAGGACCTCTAAGAACATATTTCGGTGTTGTTGTTCCTATTATGAAGCCAACAATTATTTCTGTTGGTATTCTGGAAACAATGTGGATTTGGAACGACTACCTACTACCATACCTAATCTTTAGTGGTACAAACTATAGAACAATTCCTATTCATATTCAGTACCTAAACGGTAGTTACGGACAAACGGATATGGGTGCTATTATGGCCCTTATCATTGTAAGTATCTTGCCTATCATCATCTTCTACTTTGCTTGTCAGAAGTATATTATCGAAGGTGTTGTTGCCGGTGCTGTTAAGGGATAATTCTCAAATAATGCTCATTTATAATTATATGTTAATTATAAAATTAACAGTTACAGACCCTCATTTGAGGGTCTGTTTTCCTTTTGTTATTATTTAGTTTTTAGTTATAAATTAGTTTTTATAATTTTGTTTCTGCGTAAAGGTTGGGTAGATAAATTAGAGTTTGCGGGGATGATTATGTAATGTAGATAAATTAGATAATAACCGATTAATTCATCTAATTTATAGTTTTTCCCTCCTTCAGTCATTCTTTAAAAGGTGAATTGCTCTGCAATTCACGAATGACAGCTCCCTCGTCTGAGGGAGCCTTTGTCTTTACCTAAACTTTTGATAATTTATAAAGTTTGTGCTATTTAAAAATTGCGTACTAATCATAGAAATTTACATACTTTGTGAGCTTCCCTCGCTGAGGGAAGTGTCACCGAATGGTGACGATAGGAGTGGTTGATATTTTAAACTTGTTTAAAATATCATTATAGATGAAAGTTCCCTTTATTTTTAACTATAAAATATAATAAGAATTATGAGTTACAGTTGTAGGGGACATCATTGATGTCCCGTTTTAAAATTAACCTCTTTATTGGCATATTGCCCTATGTAGATATTATAAATTTATAAGTCTGCAAACAGGACAAAAATCCCATAGGAATCACACTTTTTAACGGGCGAACAATGTTCGCCCCTACGACTGTGAGCCATAATATACTATAAAAATCAGTATTGCTTATGCTACAAAATATTGTTGTATTATGAATTGTGCAATAACTTGGTATACAAGAGAGAAAGGACATAGTATACACTTTTTATAATTTGCAACATCACCACAAACCCTAATTTATTAATTTTTTCTTAACCTACTGACAAAATTGAAAACCCCTAATTGACAAAAAGATTTATACACTAGGACAAGGAAGAATGAAAAGCAAAATTACAAGGTGTAATTCAAAATATTTAATGTGCAAAAAAATCTCCATCATTGATGGAGATTTTGAAATATACTAAAATATAAATTAAGTGTTAAGAATTTAAATTTTATGATTATTATATTACTTTTTTTATTTCTGTTACAATGTTTGCTAATATAAGAAGTGTATTTTCTTTATCAGAAAACATATTAGAGAACAGACTTGTTAAATTTTCTTCAAAATTTTTTGGAAGAATTTTACCATAATCTTTAGCATATTCAACCATTCTTTTTTCACCGGGATGAGTCATTTGGAACAGTATCACAGTAAATGTATAAGTCGTAATCTGATTTTTCATCATACTTTTCACTTGCCCTAGAACCGGCTAAAGCAATAGATTGAACCTCATTAAGGGTAGAAATTTCTTTCCATAGATTTTCAAAAAACATATCATCACCTAACTTAAGTAGTATACAAAAAGCCTACAAACTTTTAAATTAGTAGGCTTAGTAAAAACTTTATTATATTTTATGCCATTTGGAAGTCACGAATGTAACTGTCAATAGACTTTCTGATAACTTCCTTTGCATCCTCACAACCGTTAATTTCTGTAACAGTAGTAACCTTGTCATTTTCAAGGGTTTTATAAACCTGGAAGAAATGTCTGATTTCTTCAAAATAATGAGTAGGTAGGTCAGAAATATCGCTATAACCGTTGTAGTTAGGGTCATTAACCGGAACTGCAATGATTTTTTCATCATTGTGGTTATCATCAATCATAGTCAGTACACCGATTGGTTTACATTCAACCAGTGTCATAGGCTGAATTGTTTCACTACATAATACAAGTACATCAAGTGGGTCGCCGTCATCTGCATATGTACGAGGAATAAAGCCATAGTTAGCCGGATAGTGGGTGGATGTAAAAAGCACTCTGTCCAATTTTAGTAATCCTGTTTCTTTGTCTAATTCGTATTTGTTCTTGCCACCCTTAGAAATTTCAATAACTGCATAAAACTTGTCTGTTGTAATTCTTTTTGGGGAAATATCGTGCCAAATATTCATTTATTATCATTCCTTTCCTTATTTGATAACTATATTTTATTTTATATTTTACCTAATGTCAATACGATTTTACCTATTGACAATACTTTTTCTTACAATTTTGTAATAGAAGTATTTTTGCCTATGTGTTATTATTATTTGGGGTGATTTAATGAATGTTTTTTTACTTGAAGATGATGAGGCTATTGGTATTGGCCTAAAGTATTCTCTTGAAAATGAGGGCTATACCGTAACAATTGCAACCAGTGTAAAGTCAGCTTTTGAAATTATAAATAAAGAGAAATTTGCATTATATATTCTTGACTTAACTTTACCTGATGGAAGTGGTTATGATGTTTGCAAAAAGATAAAGTCAATCGGCGACTTTCCGGTAATTTTCCTTACTGCTTATGATGATGAGGTTAATGTGGTTATGGGTCTTGAACTTGGTGCTGATGACTATATTTCTAAACCATTTAGAGTTAAGGAACTTATTGCAAGAATTAAAAGTGTCCTTAGACGATACAATAGGGAAAGTAAAGGTATCATAAAAATTGGAAATGTACTTATAAATACAAACAAAGCAACAGTTTTCAAGAATGGTCAGGAAGTTATTTTAACTGCTATGGAGTATAAGCTATTCTTAATTTTGCTTAATAATCGTGGTAATATTCTTTCTCGTAATAAACTGTTGGAATATATTTGGGATGTTGAGGGTGATTTTGTAAATGACAACACTCTTACTGTTTATATTAAAAGATTAAGAGATAAAATTGAGGATGACCCATCAGCCCCTATGATTATCAAGACAATTCGTGGATTAGGATATGTGATTGAAAATGATAAATAAAGATATAAAGATTATTGCTTTAATGGGCTTTTTAGGAACAATAGTTGCAACTGTAGTGACACTATTCTTTAATGTAGTATGTTCTGTAGTTACCTTTTTATTAGGCGCAATTTTGACCTTAACATTTTATATTGTTACTAGGAGAAGGTACAAGAAAATCGCCGATTTAAATAACTACCTTTCACTTGTATGTGCCGGTAATTATATGATTGATATTAAGGATAATACTGAGGGTGAACTGTCTATCCTAAAGAATAATCTGTACAAGGTTATTGTGTTACTTCGTTCAAAGAATGAACTGCTTGAAAAAGATAAAATCTATCTTGCAGATTCTTTAGCCGATATTTCCCATCAGTTAAAAACACCACTAACTTCACTTATGGTTATGGTTGATTTGTTGAAAGATGAAAAGAATATTGATAAGCAAAAGGAATTTATCTCTATAATAGAAATTCAGATTAGCAAGATAAAATGGTTAGTAGAGAATCTCCTTAAACTTTCAAAGTTAGATGCCGGTACAATTAAGTTTAAGAAAGAAAAAATTGATGTTTTATCGGTAATTACAAAAAGCCTAAGTCCATTCCTTGTACAAATGGAAATGAAGAATATTTCACTTGAAACTACTATTAATGACTTTTCCTTTACAGGTGACTTAAACTGGACAAGTGAGGCAGTGGAAAATATTATAAAAAATTGTATTGAACATACTGCCGATAATGGAAAGCTAAATATAGAAACAGGTGTAACTAATATATTTAGCTACATAAAAATTCGTGATAACGGTTGTGGCATTAAGAAAAAGGATTTGCCACATATTTTTGAAAGATTTTATCAAGGAGAAAATTCTTCTAAGGAGAGTGTAGGTATTGGACTTGCACTTGCCAAGACAATTGTTGAAAATCAAGGTGGCTCAATAGAAGTTACCAGTGAAGAAAATGTAGGAACAGAATTTATTATTAAATTTAACAAAATGGTTGTGTGACGAATTTGTAATATAAAAGTCACCTTAATGTAAGTTTCCTTTGATATGATATAGTCAAAGTTAGGGAGGAAAATTTATGAACATACTTGAAGTTAAAAATTTATCAAAAATTTACGGAAAAGGTGACACACTTGTAAAAGCAGTTGATGATGTTTCTTTTACTGTTGATCAAGGTGAGTTTGTTGCAATTATCGGACCATCAGGTTCAGGTAAATCAACTTTGCTACATATAATCGGTGGTGTAGATACACCAACAACCGGTAATGTAATTATTGACGGTACTGATATTACAAAGTTAAAAGAAAGTCCTTTGTCAATTTTCAGAAGAAGACAAATCGGTCTTGTATATCAGTTTTACAACCTAATACCAATCTTAACAGTTGAAGAAAATTTAACTTTGCCACTATTATTAGATGGCAGAAAGCCTAACAAAGAACAGATTGATTACTTAGTAAGTAACCTTGGCTTAGGTGACAGACTAAAGCACTTGCCAAACCAGCTTTCAGGTGGTCAACAACAGAGAGTTTCAATCGGCAGAGCATTGGCTAACAATCCTGCACTTTTACTTGCCGATGAACCTACAGGTAACCTTGACAGTGAAAACAGTAAGGAAATTGTTGCTTTACTTCGCAAGTTTAACAGAGAGCATAACCAAACAGTAATTATGATTACTCATGACGAAAGAATTGCTCAGTCTGCTGACAGAATTATTGCTATTGAAGATGGTAAGATTGTTAAGGATGAGGTGAGTAAAGGTTGAATATTGTAAGAACATTAACTTTGCGTCACCTAAAAGAAAATAAAGGCAGAACAGTTGTCACTATCTTAGGTATCATTGTTGCAGTAGCAATGATTACAGCAGTATTTGTTGGTATGTCCTCATTACTTAATGTTACAGGACAAGCAATGAGAAATGACACAGGTAACTATGAATTTCAGGCATATGTAAATGATAGTAGTATTGAAAAACTTAAAAAAGACAGTAGAGTAAAAACAGTTGGTATTGGAGTAAATAGTGAAAATACTAACGACCACAGAGAGGTTTGTTCACCGGCAGGACATGATTCTTCTATATATACTACAACTTATGTAGCAGGTGATGAAAACTATTTTAAGCAATTTATTGTTTCTAAATATGAGGGGACTTTACCTAAAAACGAAAATGAAATTGCAGTTGATAAGGCTTATTTTGATCTTGTTAACGATGATACTAACAGTGAAATACATTGGAAGGTCGGAGATAAAGTAAAGCTGGACTATGGCAATTACTATAACAAAAAAGAAGATTACGAAACCAGTATTGATGAAGACGGTACAAAATACAGAAAAGCCGGTTCAAAGTATGTTACAGTAACTGCAATTCTTGACTATAACTCACCAACTCCAATGATTATAACCGGATGGGACAAAAATTGTACTGTTGATATTAAACCGGTATATGTAAAACTAAAAGAGGTTGGTTTTAATACTCGTGACAAAATTAAAAGTATAGCTAAGGATTGTGGCATTGATAAATATAGCTTTGAATATAACGGTGAATATATTTTATGTCAGGGCGACCTTACTTTTATTGACCAATACAAAGATATGATACCTTTGATTGGTGCTGTTTTGGCTATAATTATTGTTGCATCTGTTATGCTGATTTATAATGCCTTTTCAATGTCGCTGACAGACAGAATCAGATACTTAGGAATGTTGGCAAGTGTTGGTGCAACAAGAAAGCAAAAAAGAAATTCAGTATATTTTGAGGGTGCTTTCCTAGGAATGATTGCAATTCCTTTAGGTATTTTCTTCGGTATTATCGGTATTGATATAACCTTAAATGTAGTTATAAATAGACTGGCTGATGCCAATGCATTGTCTGGTATGGATAAAATAGATTCTATTTTATCAGTACCGGTTTGGAGTATTATTTCGATAATTGTATTTAGTATTATTACAATCTTTATTTCTGCATATATTCCTGCCAGAAAGTCCTCAAAGATTAGTCCTATTGATGCAATCAGACAGAATGACTCAATTAAGCTAAAGGCAAGAACTTTAAAGTCATCAAAATTAATCAGAAAAGTATTTGGTTATGAGGGTGAAATTGCCAACAAAAACCTAAAGAGAAACGGCAAAAAGTCAAGATTGATTATTGTATCTATTACAGTTTCTATTATTTTATTCTTGTCAGTAAATACTTTTTGTAATTTGTTTAGTATGAGTGCAAGTATTGATAAAACAGCATATCAGGTTCAAGCCTCTTGTGAATATGATAAGCTAGACCAATTTAATGAAAAATTAAGCCAAATTAAAAATATAGATAAAATCTATATGATTAATAAAGATGTATATGGTTTCCAGAAAGTCAACGGCTTTAAGCAAGATATCTATAATCATATTACACCAAAATACAAAGATAAATACGGTGATGATATAGCAATTTGTATGCACATTATTGATGATGATACATTTAATAAAATTTGTAAAGATAACAACATAGATACTAAGAATTATTATGATGGAAAAACAACAAAAATGGTTCTTGTAAATAGTGTTGGTGATAAATCAAATGAGGACCCCGTATTAACAGATGATATTAAGAATAAAAATCTTAAATCTCAAGCAATAACCACATTTGAATCTACCATAATTGATTATAGTGAAGATGATGAATACGGTGACAGTGTAGTTATCGGTGATTTTATCAAGTATGATGAGGATAACCCTGTTTTCAAACTTGATAACTATGAAGATTTAACAGGTTTTATCCCTATTAGTCAGTATGTTAACAGTAAGAATTTAACCGGAGATAATGTACAAATTGAGTACGGTATTGAAACCAAAGAACATGAGCAAGTATTTGATGATATAAATGATATTCCGGGTAAATGTGGAAAGCTATATGTATATGATGTTCAAGCTAGTAGAGAATCTGCAAATTCAATCATATTTACAGTCAGAGTATTTGTATATGGCTTCATTACACTAATCACTTTAATTACAATCTTCAATATAATTAACACAATATCAACCGGTATTGCAATGAGAAAAAGAGAATTTGCAATGCTCCGTTCAGTAGGTGTTTCCAAGAAAGGCTTTTACAAAATTGTCTGCTTAGAAAGTGTTTTGTATGGATTAAAGTCACTAATTATCGGTTTACCACTTAGCTTTGTAATTAGCTACGGTATGAATAAGGCTTTAGGCTCAAGTGCTTATCCATTTACTTTTGATTATAAGATGTATCTAATAGTTATTGTGGCAGTATTCTTAATTGTTGGACTTACAATGTTCTATGCAGTTAACAAAATTAAGAAAGGCTCAATAATTGAAGCACTAAAGGAAGATATAGATTAATTTTTATAAATGAAAATCTATAAAATGCTATTGTGCTTATTAAAAATTATACAGGCATTTAAAATTAAACCGGTATTAATTAAAAATTAATCGGCTTAAAAATTAAATTTGCATAAAATCAAATTAGCATAAACATAATTAATTAAGCATAAAAATTAAATTAGCTTAAGCAAAATTAGATTGGCTTAAAAATTAAACTAGCTTACAACAATTGATTTGTTTCATTATTCCCAAATCCCAAAACACCCTATGGTATTTCCTACCATAGGGTGTCGCCTTTTGTGTTTGTTTTTGATTGTGGTTTTTCAATTTTGTCTGTGGGTTAAGGTAAATTTGTAGTGAGAATATATACCATAAAATCATATGAAAC
>ULWN01007656.1_pt1 | contig 10635 bp, 8 predicted proteins | sample 1960371 | NCBI WGS metagenome assembly ULWN01 (sample SAMEA4835813, study PRJEB28245) | human gut metagenome | biome: gut microbiome; material: fecal sample | place: Denmark | collected 2008 | reverse complement strand
TCGTTCTGCCCTCTGTACACCTTCAGCACACCGGGTATCATCGCCCAAAGGCCGCCTGCCACGGCGCCGGCTATAAGGCATATTATTATGGCGGGCAGCCCGGTAAAGCCGCATTGGGTGGCTATCACGGTGCACACCACGGAGCCCATTATAAACTGGCCCTCGCCGCCCAGGTTGAACACGCCGCACTTATAGGCAAAGCAGGCGCAGAGGCCGGTGAATATCAGCGGGGTGGAGCGGGAGAGCGTGGTGCCTATGTTCCTTACGCTGCCGAAGGCGCCCTTCCAGAGAGCCTGCAGCGCCACGGCAGGGTTCGCGCTCAGCGCCGCCATTATTATGCAGCCTATGAGAAAGGCCAGTACTACGGATATTATGGGAACCAGCAGGCTTATCATCTTGGTGTTTTTCATGCCGTCCTCCTTACTTGCCCGCCATGGCAAGGCTTATCTCCTGTATGGGAGGGTTCTTGCCCGGGTATTCACCCATTACCTGCCCCTCGAACATGACCACTATCCTGTCCGAAACCTCCAGTATCTCGTCAAAGTCCGCGCTTATGAGCAGCACGCCGCAGCCCCTGTCCCGTGCCGCTATCATGCTGTCATGCACGAAGCGGGTAGCGCCTATGTCAAGGCCGCGGGTAGGATGTACCGCCACCAGCAGGTCCGGGTTGCCCTCAAGCTCACGGGCCAGTATCACCTTCTGCTGGTTGCCGCCGGAAAGATTCCTTGCCTCCTGCTCCACGGATACGCAGCGTATGTCGTACTTTTCGCGCATCTCCTCGGCATAGCCCTTAATGGCCTTTTTTTTCAGAAGCAAGCCCTTTTTCTTTGAAAACTCCGGCTTTTCGGTGGACTTGAGCACTATATTGTCGCTTATGGACATACTGCCTATGAGCCCCATCTTGTTGCGATCCTCAGGTATATGGGATACCCTCTCCTCTATAAAGCCCTCCGGCGAGAAAACGGCTATCTTTTTATTCTTAAGGTCCAGCTCGCCGCCCTCAGGAACAAGCACGCCGGTAACTATTTGGGCAAGCTGGCTCTGACCGTTGCCGTCCACGCCCGCTATGCCCACTATCTCGCCTCTTCCAACGGTGAGGCTGACTCCGTCGAGGCCGTTATGCTTGGAAGCCTTGCAGTAATCCACGTTTCTGAGCGCTATTACCGGTTCCCCCGGCTGCTCGATCTTTTCATAATGGGAGGGAGCAAGCTCCCTGCCTATCATAAGGTTCGCAAGCTCCTCGCCGGTAGTCTCGTCCCTGCTGAGGGTACATATGCTCCTGCCCGCCCGGAGTATGGTTACGCGGTCGGATATATGCAGCACCTCGCGCATCTTATGGCTTATGAATATTATGCTTTTTCCCTCGGCGGTAAGCTTGTTCATTACCTTGAACAGCCCTTCCACCTCTATGTCCGTCAGCGCGGCCGTGGGCTCGTCCAGCACCAGCAGCTCTGCGCCCCTGTACAGCGCCTTGAGTATCTCTACCCTTTGCTGAGCGCCTACCGCTATCTCGGTTATGGGCTTATCCAGCTCCACCTCAAGGCCGTACTGATCCGCCAGCTTCTGTATTTCCCTGCGGCGGGCGTCCTTGTCTATGAATATGCCCTTTGTATTGCGGTCGCCCAGTATTATATTTTCCAGCACCGTCATGGCCTCCACCAGCATAAAATGCTGATGTACCATGCCTATGCCCTGCTTTACCGCCTGTGCAGGTGAATCTATACGCACCTTTTTGCCGTGTATGTATATGCTTCCCTCCGTAGGCTGGTAAAGGCCGAACAGCACGTTCATCAATGTGCTCTTTCCGGCGCCGTTCTCGCCCAGCAGAGTATGCACCTCGCCCTTGCGGACATCAAAGCTGATGTCCTGGTTCGCGTACATATCTCCAAAGCGCTTGGTAATATGTTCCATTCTTAGGATTTCTTCCATCGGCCCGACCCCTTCAGTATGTTTGATTCTTTGTCCTGACTGGCAGTATATTTATATTTTAAAAATGTGAATATAATCCGGTATTGCTGAAGCATGTAATCTAACAAATGATATTAATTCTACAAAAATTTTTAGCTATTGTCAATGCTTTGGCGCAATAGAAGGGCTTCTATTATCCCGATTTTGTAACCATGCTATATGATGCAGACATAAATGTTAATTCAGCAATGTAGATACCATCAGTTGACAAGGACACACAAGGTTTTAGGAGCCAAACAGCACGGCATAACTGTGTCGTCCTCATTTGAAATACAACCAGTATTTCTGCACTCGCCCTCCTTGTTCTGCCATACTCTTTGGCTTCTAAAATTCGAAGACCCTAAAGAGCTTGTGTGCTCTTGTCAACTGATGGTACCTTCATGACATATACATATCTTACACAGAAGCCCTGGATGGCACGCTTCCGCAGCCATGAAATATCACTGGCATTTGATAAGGCCATAAGGGACATGGGCGGCGATATATGGTACAACACCGAGGTAACAAAGATAGACGTTAAAAACGGCGCGGTACGCGGCGTAGAGCTGGCGGACGGCACATATATACCCTGCGAGCGGGTAATATCCAACCTGATGCCCACGGTGGTATTCGACAGGATGATAGACAAGAGCGAGGTGCCGGAGCGTGAGCGCAAGCTGATGAACGCGAGAAAGCTGGCACAGAGCGCCTTTACAGTATATTTGGGATTGGATATACCCTATGAGCAGCTTGGCTTCAAGGCATACGATACATTCGTCCGCTCTACCGGCGATACCCTTTCGCAGTACGAAAGCGCGGCGACCATAGAGGGGCACAAGGATTACTGCGTGACCATAATCAACGAGGCAATACCAGACTGCACGCCGGAGGGCACCTGCATGGTGCAGTTCGCAAAATTCTACACGGAGGACGCATTCGCAAACGTAACCGAAGAGGAGTACTTCAAGCTAAAGGACAGAATAGCGGAGGAATGCGTAACCCACTTTGAAAAGCTGCCGGACAAACCAGACGCTGCTCTCAGCCATGGAGCAGGCGGGCATAAAGGCTCCCTCCCGCTGCCGCAGCGGTCAGTGCGGCTGGTGCCATTCCAGGCTTGTTTCAGGCGAGGTGTTTATCCCCCGACGAGGCGGACGGGCGCAGGGAGGCGGACAAGAAATTCGGCTGGATACACCCCTGCTGCACGTATCCGCTCAGCGATATAGAGCTGGATCATTCCATATTTTCTGATATGATGGACTTCCGCCGGCTGGTGGAGATGGAATGCGCAAGGCTTGCATGCGATAATATATACGACAACACGTATGCCGAGATGGAGGGTTGCATTGACGCACTTGAGCAGGGCGGCGACCCGGAGGAGCAGGTGTACCAGTTCCATTACCGGCTGACCCAGGCCTCGGGCAACGGCATATACAGCATGTTTTTCCGCGCGTTTGAGCCGGTGATACGGGCGCTCATAAAACAGCATTACAGCGTTAAGGCGGGGGACGTGCAGGAATCTGCTCGCCTGCACCGCAGGCTGTTTGCCGCCATAAAGGCCAAGGACGAGCAGCAGGCCGTCAGCCTCACCCGTGAGATACTCTCCCAGGGCGTAGCCGTTCTGGAGGAAAGGTATGGGAGTAACGATGGCGTATGTAAAAGATAATCCGGGCATTGTGTAAAAGAAAAGCAGCGATTGCTATTTAACCTCAGATATAACAGGCCATACAGCCGGCTTTCTCCGAAAGAAAGCCGGCTGTATGGCGAAGCGCACACGGAACATTCTGACGATAACGAAGAGACTCTGGATCCTCCAATTATATTGGATATATGCCATGCTCATGTTAAAGCTTATCTTGCGCCGGATTATTTGCACCTGTCCTGATACTCTGAGGGAGTGACGCCGACTATCTTGCGGAACATGCTGGAAAAATAGGCGATATCCCTGTACCCCACCTGTTCGGCCACCTCGTATATTTTTACCCGGCAGTCCCGGAGGAGCTGCATGGCTACGTGCATGCGGTACTGGGATAGATACTCCATCAGGGTGTAGTTTGTCTCTTTTTTGAATATATGGCAAAGGTAGCCCTCGCTTATGCCTGCGTTTGCGGCTATGGAGCCAACGCCTATGTCCGGGTCGTTGTAGTGACCCGCAATGTAGGCGAGGGACTCCATTACGTACTTGCTCTTGTCGCCTTTCTTGAGCTGAAGGGCGGGTAGAGATTCCGCGGCGTTGCCCTGCCGGGCCATGAGGCGGGAATGTATGGAGACTATCACCTGCTCCAGTTCGCCATCGTGGAAGGGCTTGAGAAGGTAGTCCGCCGCGCCGTAATGCAGCGCGTTTTGGGCGTACTCAAAGTCGCTGTAGGCAGTGAGTATTATCACCTCGGACTTGCAGCCGGCCTCCCTAAGCCGCTTGAGCATCTCGATGCCGTCCATCTTAGGCATGCGTATGTCGGTTATGATGATGTTGGGCTGGAATTTCAGCGCCGCGTTGTAGCCCTCCTCGCCGTTGGCCGCCTCGCCTACCACGAAGCAGTCCAGCGCCGTCCAGTCTACCGACAGCACAATGCCCCGGCGCACATATGGCTCATCTTCCACAACGAGAACTTTAAGCATCTGTTTCCCTCCTTGTGATGGGCAGCAGCGCGTAGACTGTAGCGCCGCCCTCCGGATTATTCCTGAGGTGAAGCCCGAAATCGGTCCCGTAGTATTTCTTGAGTATAAGGTTTACGTTGTACAGGCCAAGCCGCCCCTCGCGGGCAGGGCCATCCTGTGCAAAGCGCCGTATCACCTCGTCGGGTATGCCGCTGCCGTCGTCGGATACGGCTATCCTGAGCAGGCTGCCGGGCTGCTCCGATACGGAGAGGACTATGCTGCCGTTGTCCCGGTCGGCAAGGCCGTGAAGTATGGCGTTTTCCACAAGGGGCTGGAGTATGAGCTTTGGGACTATACAGTCAATGTATTTCTCGTGGCCCCTTGCGGCATAGGTAAAGCGTCCGGGGAAGCGTATGCGTTGTATGCGTATGTAGCGGTTCAGAAGCTCCAACTCGTCCCCAAGTAGAACGAATTCATCTGTAGATATGCAGGCCCGTAGTATGTCCGCAAGATCCATGGATATGTTGGATATTTCGGGCACACCGTTCATCTTGCCTATCCACTTCATCGTGTCCAGCGTGTTGCAGAGGAAGTGAGGGTTCAGCTGTGCCTGCATCATGCGTATCTGAGCCTCATCCAGGTCCCGCTGACCCTGTATGAGTTTATCCATGTAGGTTTTGAGGCGCTCTACCATGTTGTCGAAGTTGTCCGCGAGCTGCCCCAATTCGTCGCTGCGGTGAAGGTTTACGCGGGTATCCAGGCTGCCCTTTTCCACCTCCGCCATGGCGGAGGTTATCTTGCCTATGGGGTCTGAAAGCTGTCTGCTCAGGTTGAAGGAGACGAACACGCAGAGGGCTATGCTGCCGAGGACGAGAAATGAGGCCACTGTCCTCAGAAGTCTCGTTGTGTCCCGGGTGAATGCCTTTGGCTGGCGAAGTATTATATACAGGCCGCTTGTGGGCTCGTGGCGCATGTAGTAGTTGTACTCGTCGGAGGATACGGGGGTGTTGCTGAGCATTGCGGAACGCAGCGCGGGCACGGGGGAATCAGTTTCCGCCGGACGGGAGCAGTATATGGTGCGCATGAAGGCATCGGTAATGTAGAGGGTGTTGCGGCTGCCGAACTTGCCCTCCAAAAGCTCCTGCAGATTGTCTTCGGAAAGGTTCGCAACGAAGTAGCCAACCGCATCGCCCGAGTTGTTCACGATGCTCCGGGCGGCGTACAGCACCGCATCCCGGTCTGGGTAGCTGAATGCGTCTGCCCCCTGGAACACAAGCTCCCCGTGGTGACTTGCCGCCTCAAGGAGTATGCCCCAGTTTGTAGGCAGGGTGCGTGAGTGCCCTGCGCTGGAGGTAGAGTATTGCAAAGCGCCGTTGGTGTCGTAAAGGTAAAATTGCACATAGTCCCGAAGACCGCTTGTGGCGTTGTACAGCTCGTAGTATGTCTGCTGTGGGAACGCCCCGCCGCCTGACATGGCGTTTATCACGAGAGAATTGCGGTTGAGCTTTGAGCCTATCTTTTCGGTGGAATCTCGCAGGTCGCTGATGGAAGAGGATACTACGGATATAAGCGTATCCGCCTCCTGCCGTGCGCTGTCCTCCATGCGGGAGCTGAATACTATGAGCAGCAGCGAGCTGCACAGCATGAGCGTGGTGAGGGTGGTGAAAAGCATTGAAGAAAACAGCTTTTCCCTGAATGTTCCGCGGGTAAATATAAGCTTCATCTGCCCGCCTCCTGTTCCATCAGGGCGGACCAGCGCTCCAGCATATGGTCGTGGTTTTCGCTTGCCCAGGATACGCTGTAGTCTATCAGGGCTATGTCTTCAAGGGGAGAAAGCTCCTTCTGCCGCTGTATGTCGCTGCACACGGGCCGCCTGTAAAACTGTTGGGCAAGCCTTTCCTGAGCGCCGCGGCTCAGCACAAAGTCGAGAAACAGCTTGGCGTTGTCCTCGTGTGGTGCGCCTTTTATCAGGGCGCTGCCGTCGGGTACGGCGCTGGTGCCCTCGGCGGGGTACAGAAGCTTTATGTCGTACCCTTCAGCTATGCGCTTCATGGCTGTTTCTTCGAGGGTGATTCCTAAAAAGCAGGTGCCGTCGGCAACCGCCTTTACCACGTCGCCGGAGCCGCCGAACTGGCTGCCGCCCAGGTTTTTTGCAAACTGCCGCAGCACCGACTCGGTATCCTTGGGTATTATCTGGCACAGTGTGGCGAGGGCGGTATAGCTGGAGCCTGAGGCGGAGGGGTCGGCAAAGGCTATCTTTCCCTTCCAGCGGGGGTCTATGAGGTCCCGCCAGCCTGTGACGGTATGGGCGGGAACCAGCTTTTGATTGTAGATTATTACTGTGGGAAGGATTGAGAAGGGCGCCCACATGTGATCCTCAGAGAGAAAAGCCGGGTCTATGCCCGCCTCTTCGGGGCTTTGATACGGGCTGAAGTAGCCCTTATACGATTCCAGGCTGTCTACGCCGCCGCCGAACATTATGTCGCATACGGGGGATCCGGTTTCACTCGCTATGCGCTCAAGAAGCTCGTTGGTGCCGCCCGTCTCAACGGTGACCCAGATCCCGGTGCGGTTCTCGAATTCAGTGATTATGGGCTCATATACCTCCTGCTTGTGGGAGGTATATACGGTAAGCCTGTCAGCTTCATCGGGGGCGTACTGTGCAAGGGCATTTCCGTTCCGGGCGCAGCCTGAGAAGGACAACGCCCAAAGGCACACGCATAAGATCCATACAACCCTTGTGTTTCGCTTCATTGCGGTACCCTCCTTTGCAAAGGATTACAGCCCGGGTATGATTTTTTCTATTATATAGGCTATTGCGTCGTGATTATTGTCCGGGGTTATGTAATGGGCCAAGGCCTTTACTTCTTCCGCGCCGTTCAGGGGGACGCATGCCACGTCCGCCCTTTGCAGCATCTCAAGGTCGTTCCAATAGTCCCCCACGCATATTATACTGCGCCCGGAAAGGGAGGAAAGTGTGCGCAGGGCTTCCACTCCGCTGCCCTTGTTTGTGCCGTGGGGCAAAAGCTCTATGTATTTGGCATCCGGCAGTATGTCGGTTGTTCCGGGCACTATGTCGAATTTATCCTCGAGGCCGCGTTTTGCTATGAGCTCCCTGGCATAGTCGAGATTCTCCTCCGCACCCAGAAAAAGCGTCTTGAGCCATGGCCTGTCCGCTATGTCATCAACCTTACAGAAGGTGCAGGGGCGGTGCATATCCACGAACGGCTTATATGAGCGTTTCTCCGGCGTTACGTAGAATATGCCGTATTCGGTGTACAGCTGTATATCCAGCCTTTTACCGCACTCCGCAAGCTCCTTTATAAGGGGAAAAGATTCGGCGTCGAGATAGTTTGCCAAGATGTAGCGCTTATTTACATAGTCGTATACCGCAGCCCCATTGAATACTATAGATGGTGCGTTGATGCTTATGCCCGGGAGGTGCTGCAAGGCGTTTTGCGAGGCGCGGCCGGTGGCAATGCCGAACATGCCGCCCTGAGCTATAAAGTCCTCTATCGCATTCCTGTTATTGATAGAAACTTCGCCGCGGCAGTTAAAAAGCGTTCCGTCGAGGTCTGAAAACAATGCTGCATCGCTGCATTTCATAATAATGTATATCCTGCCATCAATGATAATTTACATTTTTTGTTATTATTCTTATCCAATATAAAGTATATCAAAAAATAACTATTAAAGCAAAACATATCAGAATTTTGAAAATAATGACAGGATTATCCCCTGTAATAAACGAATAGAATGCCTGTAAAATAAAAACATAAGGCGGTATCTTATTCAACAAGCCATATCAAGAAACCGCTCGGTTCATAACACATCAAAATCAACAGGAGGAAAGAACAGTGAAAAAATTGATTGCTATCATGCTGGTACTCTGCATGGCGCTTAGCCTTGCTGCCTGCGCTGCCCCTGCGGCACCTGCAACCCAAGCTCCCGAAGCCGAAGGCACCGAAGAAGCGGCGGCTCCCGCCGAGCCTGAGGCTGAACTTACCGATACCCAGAAGATCATCAAGGAAGCCGAAGGCATGACCCTGGAAGAACTGGCCAAGAAGGCAATAGAAGAATCCAACGGCGCTACCTTCTACGGCGTTGGCAACTCCAGCCGCGGCAAGTCTGCACTGCCTCTGTTCATTGAGTACTTGCAGACCATCGACCCCAATTACACCATGGAGTTCGACTGGCAGCAGCCCAAGAACAACAAGATCTTCGATCAGCTCACCGCCGACTCCCTCAAGGACGTAGGCACCTATGCCATGACCCTCATTCAGGACGGCAACCAGATCGAGAGCAAGATGGTACGCACCGGCATCCTGGATACCTTCATACCCCTTGACTGGGCTGCCGCCAACGGCACGACCGCCGAAGAGTACGAGGGCTATCTGCCCCTCCAGACCCTGAACAAGGTATTCATGTTCAACAACACCGGCAGCAAGACCTACAAGAACTGCTGGGACTTTGTAGCCGAAGGCGAGCATGGCCTCTATATGGATATCGATTCCGAAATCGTGGGCAAGAACTTCCTCTATATGCTCACCGAGGATACCTATGCCGCGTATCTGAAGGCTGCCTTTGACGCCCTCGACGCCGAAAAGCAGGCTTACTTCAAGCCCGTTATCGACGAGATGGCTGCCGATGCGGCCGACTTGGGCCTCGGCGCTGACGGCGCATACGCCCTTGCTTGGATCAAACTGTGGGTAGAGAGCTACAATGCTCAGACCGATGACGGACCTATCTGCAACACTTTGGTGTCCAAGTCCGCAACCGATCAGTTCGGCCTTCTGGTATACTCCAAGCTCCGTTCCGTTGAGGAATCCGCCGGCGTATCCAAGAACAACATCACCGTCGCCGCTTATCAGGACGACTACACCGGCATCGGCGGCTACGGCTACTGCCATTATCTGTTTGTAACCGAGAACAGTCCCCTGCCCTGGACCGCCTGCGCCTTTATCGCTTACATGACCTGCACCGCCGATGGCTTCAGTGCCTGGGGCAAGGACATGGGCGGTTACTCCTCCAACCCCAAGGTCGCAGAGGAGGTCGAGGCCACCTATCATCACAGCCAGGGCGGCTATGAGGACGGCGTAAACGTATTCGACTGCAAGAACGACCGCGGCTTCGACTGGTGGAAGAACAACGGCGAGCTTGTCATTGAAGACCCCGAGTACTGCGCTTCCGTCGCCTTCACCGTAGGCAGCTGGATTGAGATGCTGACCAAGTACACCGAAGGTTAGTACTATAAACTGAGTAAACGGCAAGGGCGTCTTACTTATCTAAGACGCCCTTATCGCCATCGGAGGTAACTATATGCAGCAAAACCCGCAACAGAAGGCCGGAGCGTGGCAGATACGCCTCAATAAGCTCAAGACCTATTTTTCCAAGCCGCAGAATGTCGTGCTGCTGCTAATGGGCATAGTGCTCACCATAACCACGGTGGCGCCCATAGTGGCAATAGTAAGGGATACCTTCATTATCCACCCCGGAACCATAGACGAGCATCTTACCGGAATGTCCTCCGGTTATTCCGCCATTAACTATGTAGACCTGTTCACAAGCAGGCTGGCCAAGGCCAACCTTTGGACGCCGCTCCTGAACACGGTGCTGCTTTCAGTTATGTCCTGCGTTATATCAATACTATTTGGCGGCGTGTTTGCTTTCCTTATCACAAGGACAAACATGAAATTCAGAAAATACCTGAGTTCCATATTTATATTCCCATACATAATGCCCCAGTGGACCCTGGCGGTAGTATGGCAGAACCTCTTTAACAGCAACCTTATAACGGGCACATCAAACGGCCTGCTTGCTTCTGTATTCAATATCACCATGCCAATATGGTGGTGCAAGGGTCTTTTCCCCAGCGCCGTGGTGCTGGGCCTGCATTACGCGCCCTTCGCATACATACTCATAGGCGGCATATTCCGCAACATGGACGCCAACTTAGAAGAGGCGGCAACCATACTCGACACCCCCCGCTGGAAGACCATGTTCCGTGTGACGCTTCCCATGATAAAGCCCGCAATACTCTCCACCATACTTCTGGTATTCGGCAGCGCAATGGGCAGCTATCCCGTGCCGCAT
>ULWN01001445.1_pt1 | contig 10658 bp, 7 predicted proteins | sample 1960371 | NCBI WGS metagenome assembly ULWN01 (sample SAMEA4835813, study PRJEB28245) | human gut metagenome | biome: gut microbiome; material: fecal sample | place: Denmark | collected 2008 | reverse complement strand
ATGCTCTTCCGGCTGCGGCTCGTTTCTTCAGGCGTTTGCGAGCGCGCTCGGATACTCCATCGAGGACTTTTCAAAGCTCGGACTCCTCGCGCCCGCACCCGTCGATCTCGGCTCGAGATGCACGGTATTCATGAATTCTTCGGTCAAACAGGCACAGAAGGACGGCGCGAGCGTAGGCAACATCTCGGCGGGTCTGTCGATATCGGTCGTTAAAAACGCCCTGTACAAGGTCATTCGCGTAGCGTCGCCCGAGGAATTCGGCAGCAGCATAGTCGTTCAAGGCGGTACATTTCTCAACGACGCCGTGCTACGTGCGTTTGAGCGCGAGGTCGGCAGAGATGTCGTACGTCCGTCTATTGCGGGACTTATGGGCGCTTTCGGCGCAGCCCTGTATGCTCAGGAGCGAGCGACGAAGCAAGGCATCACAGAGAGCTCCATTCTCTCGCCCGACGAGCTGTGTGGGCTGAAGCACGATGTTAAGATGACAACCTGCAACGGCTGTGAGAACCATTGCTCGCTGACCGTCAACACATTCACGAGCACGCTCTCGGACGGTACGGAAAGCTCCTCGCGCCGCTTTATCGGAGGCAACCGCTGCGAGAAGATGATACACGGAAAGCAGGAGCGCAGCAATCTCAATATGCTCGAATACAAGCGCACACTGCTCGCATCGTATAAGCCGGTGTCAGGCAAACGCGGAAGGATAGGCATTCCTATGGGATTGAACATGTACGAGCTGTACCCGTTCTGGCACACCTTCTTTACCTCACTCGGCTTCGAGGTCGTCCGCTCCGCACCGTCGACTCGCGATACATACCTGCACGGTCAGACGACGATCCCGTCCGATACCGTATGCTACCCCGCAAAGCTCATACACGGTCATATCCGCGAGCTTGTCGACGACGGAATAAAGACGATTTTCTATCCCTGCATGACCTATAACATCGACGAGGGCAAAAGCGACAACCACTACAACTGTCCGGTCGTTGCATATTACCCCGAGGTTATCCGCGCGAATATGCATCTTCCCGAGGATGTGACTGTTATCGGCGACTATGTCGGACTGCACCGCCGCGAGCTGCCGAAAAAGCTGCACGCGATGCTGCTGCGCTACTATGACGGGATATCGCTCGCCGAGGTAAAGTCGGCATGCAGGGCGGCTTTTGCAGAACAGCAAGCTCATATGGACCGTATCGGTAACGAGGGGAAGCGTATGCTGCGCGAGGCATATGCGGCGGATATGCCGGTCATTATACTCGCGTCCCGCCCGTACCACGCAGACCCGGAGGTCTGTCACGGCATAGATAAGCTGATCTGCGATCTCGGCGCTGCCGTGATAACGGAGGATTCCGTTGCCGACGAAATACCGAAGTTTGAGGTAAACGTCCTCAATCAGTGGACATACCACAGCCGCATGTACGCCGCCGCGCGGTACGTTGCGGAAAACGCGCGCGAGCGCCCTAAGCTGAATCTCGTTCAGTTCGTTTCATTCGGCTGCGGTGTCGATGCTATCACCACCGACGAGATACGCTCGATACTCGAGAGCGCAGGAAAGATATACACACAGATCAAGATTGACGAGATCACAAATCTCGGAACGGTAAAGATCAGGCTCCGCAGCCTGTTCGCAACCATGTAACTTTGCATTTCAGAAGAGGTCGGCAATGAGAAGTGTTCCATTTACACCCGAAATGAGAAAAGAGTATACAATACTCATACCGAATATGCTTCCGATCCACTGGAACTTTGTGGTGCGGATTTTCTCATTCTACGGATACAACGTCGAGTTCATCGACTCGACCGACCGCGCGATAATAGACGAGGGTCTGCGCTCGGTCCACAACGATACCTGTTACCCCGCTCTGCTCGTAATAGGTCAGTACCTTTATGCACTGCGCTGCGGTAAGTACGACCCGCATAAGGTCGCGATGCTGTATTTTCAGACCGGCGGCGGCTGCCGCGCATCAAACTATATCTGCCTTATGCGCAAAGCGCTCGATCGCGCGGGCTTTGACTATGTGCCGATACTATCCATCAACTTCAGCGGCTGGAAGAATGAAGGCGGCGGCTTCAAGATCACACTGCCCATGCTTCCCCGCGCCATGTCGGCGCTCGCCTACGGCGATCTGCTCATGCTGCTGCGCAATCAGACTGCGCCGTATGAGATACATAAGGGAGACAGCGATAAGCTCGTCGAGAAATGGACGGAATATCTCTGCGAAGAGTTCAATCACGGACGGCAGCTCTACGGCTCATCCATAAAAAAGACGATGGATAAGATAGCGGCAGAGTTTGAGGCGATTGAACGCGATACAAAGCCGAGAGTCAAAGTCGGAATAGTCGGCGAGATCTATATAAAATACTCAGCCCTCGGAAATAACAACCTCGAGCGCTTCCTTGCCTCAGAGGATTGCGAGGTCATGGTACCGGGTCTTCTCGACTTTATGCTCTACTGCGTTCAGGGCGGCATCGAGGCATACGACCTCTACGGTGGAGAAAAGATGCCGCTGTACGTCTGCCGCATCGCTCGCAGATACCTTGAGAGAGTTAAGAGCAAGATAATCTCTGCCGCTTCCGCGCACGGCTTTACCCCGCCGTCGAGCTTTACTCATCTGACAAAGCTCGTCGACGGTATTATCAGCCGCGGCTGCGACATGGGCGAGGGATGGCTGCTCACCGCAGAGATGGCAGAGCTTTATGAGCTCGGATATGAGAATATCATCTGCGTTCAGCCGTTCGGCTGTCTGCCTAATCATATCGTCGGCAAGGGAATGATACGCAAGCTGCGCGAAAAATACCCGCGCGCCAACATCGTTCCGATAGACTACGACCCCGGTGCTACCGCTGTCAACCAGGAAAACCGTATCAAGCTGATGCTTGCAGTCGCACGCGAGCATCTTACGCAGCTGCAATCGCCGCTTTCGTCTCAGCCGCGGACCGATGCATCAGAGCAAACGGATAATGCGGATGCATGTGTCGGATCAGATCGGTAAAGCAGCCGGAATTACGAGTTTTTTTCTGATTTTATCTAAAGCACGAAAATTACGAAAATATGTACAATTCGACGAAAAGCCGCCCCCGATAAGGGGTGCGGCTTTGTTTTTTGTCTCGACTGTCATTATTACAACTGCCTTAAAAAAATCCATAAATCTTTTATGCATATTGCGTGAAATACTGTTGACAAATATAAAATCAGATGGTATAATCATAATTGCATGAGGCCGTTTATATATTTATTTGTTATATATGCGGCAAAATCCCATTGTTCATCAGGAGGTTATTCAGATGAAAAACAAAAAGCTGCTTACATTTGTTTCCGCAGCGCTTATCGCAAGCACCGCAATAGCACCTACCATCGGAAGTGTTTCTGCGGCGAATGCAAATACGAACTTTGTTCGTTTTGCTACCCCTACCCTCGACGGAGAGCTGGACAGCGCTTATACTAAGTCCTATTCGTTCAAGCTTTCCGATCTCGCAAGCTCCGGAAAGATCGATATGAATACTTTCCAGCTTGATGAAGCTAAGTTCTACAAGGTAGCGGGATACGATTTTGATACAGGATATATTGAAATCTACGACGCTGACGGAAAGCAGATTACCAAGGATGATTTTCTTAGCGACGATCTCTACGAGGGCGATTATAGAAAACTGCCCGAGGGCGTTAAATTCCGTTGGACCGAGGCAGGACTCAGAAGCAAGTGGTTCACTGATACAACCTTCTACTTCCTCTACAACGGCGAGAGCATATTTGTCTATGCGGATGTAGTAGACGACGATCCTATCGCTCTTACCGACACTGAGCGTAATGAAGCATATGCGTCCGGTTGGTCCGGCAGACCTGTGTGGGGCGACTATGTGCTTTCGACATTTGCATTTAACGATATGCCCAAGACCTCCTATGAAGTAAATAAGGATGAGGGTACCGTTACAGCCATCGAAAAGGACCCCCAGCCCGTCTCGACTCTCGGCTTTGTTGCATCATACGGCGGCAGTATTTTCTACAGCGGTGCCGATAATAACTGCGAAGCTCATTTCGATACCGAGACAGCAAAGGTAAAATACGAAAATACTCTCTCCACTCTGAATGATTACTGCATCAACTGGTGGGAGTACTGCTGCTTCCAGGACGAGGTAAACTCTAAGGCACAGACATATCGCGACATGATCTGCGACGGTTCCGATACAACTCCGACCCTCGACGAAAACGGAAATCAGTACTATTGCTACTACAACAAGGACGGTCAGCGTATGCTCGTAACCTCCCCTGACAAGGCTCCCGCCGAGTATCAGGATAAATGCGAGCTTGCTTTTGAAAAGTGCAGCACGGCTTTCCACACATTTTTAGGCAGACATGTTTTCAACACAGAGAATCTCGCAGCAAGAGATGAAGGTCGTAAGGCAAACCTCAACTATGTAAGGGCTAAAGATACCGATACCGGTTACGCTGTTGAGATGCAGATCCCGCTTACCGAGACTGCGATCAATTATATTGCTGAAGGCGGTTCCGTTTCTTTCTACGCAAATATATGCGACGGAGAGAAGATTCCTTTCGGCAGCAGCTTTGCCAGCAACGGCAATGCATCCAGATGGATGCTCAACGGTATGAGCGGAACGGGCGACAGTGTGATTAACCTCTCGTTTACAAAGACAGATTTCGTCTCTTCCCTTAAGGCAGGCGATATCAACGGTGACGGCGAAATCGACACTAAGGACATAGTCCGTCTTATGAAGAGCGTCTCCGGACAGGCAGTTCCTGCATTCAACGCAGACGTAAATAACGACGATGCTATTGATACGATCGACCTTGTAAGACTTATGAAGCACATTGCCGGTTATGAGGTCGAGCTTACCGCGCATGACATTGCGTAACCTGCCTACCTCTAAGATCTAACATCATTTTCTGTAAGCGGTGCGGTTTCCCCGCGCCGCTTACGCTTTGTTGTAATACAAAACTTGATTTTACGGAGAATAAAGATGAAATCAATTAAAAATTTACTGCTGACTGCCGCCGCGGTCGTTACGGCAACCGTTGCCGCGACTGCCGTAATCTCTTTCGGCGTGCAGGCGAAATACGGCGACATAAATAATGACGGAAATGTCGACACAGCCGACCTTGTAAGACTTATGAAATATATAGCTGCCGACGGAGATGGCGTTGAAGCCGTCGGTACCGATCTGAACAACGATAATATTACCGACACCCGCGATCTTATACGACTCATGAAGTACATTGCAGATCCGGGAGCATTCGACACCGATCCGCCCGAAACCGATCCCGAGGAGCCGGAAGAAACGGTCGCACACGAGGACGAGGTCGAGACGCCTCTCACCGAGATGAATTCCGCTGTCGGCAGAATTGAAAAGGAAAGCGATGCGGCAGCCGTCGAGAACTGGAAAGAGATCCTCGACAGCGCTATCGAAAAGACGGCAAATCTTGAGGAGGCGGATATAAAAGCAAGCCGCACTCTCAAATCTACGGATAACTCCATGATATATGAGCGTATCGGTAATCTCAAACTGCGTACCTCCGAGGACGGTATTACCCGCGGAAAGCTCAGAGAATCCGTAACTGACGGAATAGACACTGTTAACTCCTATATTTTCTACGGTGCAGGAAAAGCATATCTCCCGCTGCTCGAGGATCCGAGCTATATAGAGGGTAAGCTCGCAGGCTATAAATTCAAAGAAATGGCATCCCTCTATCTTCCCGCTGATATCAACACCTCTGCCCTTTCCGGCGTGTGCGCAAACAAAAACAGCGACGGTTCCGTCACGCTCAGTCTGAGCGCTGATGCGGGTATGCTGAGCGGCAGCTCGCTTGATGTAATTTCGCTGCGCACCGAGGGTCTCACTCATCTTCCGAAAATCGAGAATCCCGCAGACCCGACAAGCATCAAACTGAATTGCAGCATAAACAAGGACGGATATATTACCTACCTCGATATTGAATTCAGCTTCGGCGCTACTCTGAGGATCGATCCGTCGAACACAAGACAGAAAACCATGTCCTACAAGATGGCTGTTTCTCTCGACAACGCAGGCGAAAAAATCGCGATAGGCGAGCCTGCAGATCTCGACAGCTTTATTCCCTACGATATTGCCGACGAGCTTACGGAAGTTGTAAGGTCGCTCTACATAAACGGCAGCAAGATCGACGGCTTTGACGAAAAATATCAGCTGCTGTGCGAGCTATACGGCAAGGACAATATCGACGATACCATAAGCGAGCTCGGATATACCCTCTGATTGTCGAACGTAAATAGCATTTAAATATCGCCCGATACGAGCAGAAATTAATAATTCAGATCTTTAGCTCGGATCAAGAGGTGATAATTAAAGAATATAATATCGCTCCGGTGTGTTTTTCACAGACGGTTCATTTTTGAGAATCGTCGAAAAATCACACCGGAGCGTTATTTTTTCAAAAAGAAAATCTCGGGTACCGAGCAGATATAAATGCATTCATGCAAGCTCGAGCATATCCGTTTATACTAAACTAAAAAAATGTGAGCAAAACTGCAGCGTTAAAATCTTATAATGTAAAGCAAGTCTAAAAATTCACACGCAGGCAAACACAAGCTCCTGTTAAAGACAGCCTCATATTACCTGCGGGGACAAATATACAGTCGCCGCATTTAAACGAAAGAGCGCTGTGCGGCGCTTGACGTGTGTCGTCCGCGCCTATCGCCGCAGCAAACGATATACTGTCGCGGGAATCAAAGCCCGAGCATGATCCCGCATTATGGTCATTATCGCGTTCGGCGCGAAGCTCTCCGCTGCCGTCTATGCACAGCAGCACCGACGCAGCATTCTCTTCCGTCGGCAGCAAGGTGCCGGAATACTCCGTGCCGTCTGCGACGGCGGCGGTCTTTGCTTCAATGCGAGTAACACAAAAATATTGCGTCTTGCATATTTCCGTAATGCCGCTGCAGGCAGGATGCCGATACAGCGGCTTGATCGCGCGTCCGTCAAGTACCGCAACATCAAGAGCGCTGTCTATATGCAGCGGACGCAATTTCCCGTCCTTATCCTTACGTCCGTAATCCCACAGCCGATACGTAACATCTGAGCTCTGCTGTATCTCGGCGAGTACTATTCCCCCGCCTATGGCGTGTACAGTACCCGGCTCTATCAGGAATGCATCTCCGCGCTTAACCGGAACATATCGCAGATATCGCCCGAGCCCACCGCGTTCGGCAGCCTCACGAACCAGCTGTCGTGTAAGCGGGCGGTCAAATCCGAGCACGAGCTGCGCGCCGGGCTGCGCCTCGAGGATATACCACATCTCGGTCTTGCCGTGCTGTTCCTCATGCGAGATTGCATACGCATCGTCCGGATGCACCTGAACCGACAGATCGCTCTGCGCGTCTATCAGCTTTATCAGTATCGGCAGTTCGTTTTCTTTGCCGAGCAGCGACGGATACTCGGACAAAACATCGCCGAGCAGTCTGCCGGTAAAGCAGCCGCTCGCAACGGTACTCTGTCCCGACGGGTGGACAGAGCATTCCCATGTTTCTCCGAGCTGCGGAATGTCGGCACGCTTCCCGTACAGCCGAGCAAGACTGTTCCCTCCCCATATACATGACTTATAATACGGTGAGAGCAGAAACGGCGCAGCAATCATACCCGCTTGTTCGAGATTCGGACAAGCATCCGAACGCTGCTCATGCCCGCATGTGCTGCGTCGCTCAGACATGAATAATGTATCCGTCCTTACGTGGCAGGCGCGCATCCGGCTCGACGGCGGGATAGCCGATAGCTATGCTGCCCACGCCGCGCAGCGATTCGGGCAGCTTCCACTCGGCGAGCAGTCGCTTGCCGTTTTCGCTGTCGAATATTTCGCGTTCGCGATGCACCCATACAGTACCGAGTCCGAGTGAATGTGCGGCAAGCATCATATTTTCAAGCACACAGCTTGCGTCCTCTACATATGTCGGTCGGCTGCTGTCGGCAAGCACGAGAATAATTACCGGCGCACCGTAATATGGGTCTGTATCCGAACCGAGAACCGCGGCATTCAGCTTTGATATTCTATCGCGGTATGCCTTGCTCTCGACCGCGATAATTACCGGAGACTGTCTGCCCATTCCTGTAGGTGCGCTTGTTCCTGCTTCAAGCACGGCATTTAGCAGCTCACTCGGTATTGCGTCGCTTTTGTATGCGCGGATGCTTCTGCGCGAATTAATGACATCTAAGGTCTCGTTTTTCATACAACATTCCTCCTTGCGACAAGGTAATCTATTCAAGCTGATTCTATCACAAGCTGCGTATAAAATCAAGTCTTTTCCGACTGCAAGCAGCTCTGTTTTTCTTGACTGTACAGTATATTTGTGATAAAATACGATGAGATATTTTGCCGAGCTGCCGCAGCTGCGGCGGGATAAGAAAAATTATTACACTGAAAACAACTCTTACATGATCATTCGGGTACGGCGATATGAGGTTTGATTTTAACAGCTTTTATACAGGAACATGCTTTGATGCACATAAATATCTCGGCGTGCACGCAGAAGCGGGCGGATATATCTTCCGTGTCTATGCCCCGTCCGCGCGCTCGGTAGCCATCATCGGTGAATGGAGCAATTGGCAGCCCTGTCCTGCGCATCGCGGCGAGGGCGGCGTTTGGGAATACTACGACGAGCGTGCCGAGTGCGGAATGATGTATAAATACGCGGTACTCGGAGCGGACGGTGTGCTTCGCGACAAGGCAGACCCGTATGCACGCAGAGCCGAGCTCGGAGGCGGCGGTGCCTCTATAATATCTGCCGCGCCGAGCTATGAGTGGCAAGACGGAGAGTGGATGTCTGCACGCTGTTCGGGCGAAGGATATATGCCATGCGGCAAGCGTCACACCGATGATAAGCGGCATTCACATACCCATGCCGGTATATCGGACGCAGACCGCTCCGCGTGTGATGCAAGTATTGCTAAGCGCGCTGACGGTCCGATAAATATCTACGAGCTTCACGCCTCCGCATTCAGACGCAAGCCGGACGGCGGACTGTATAATTACGCCGAGCTTGCACAGCTGCTCGTTCCGTATCTCACCGAATGCGGCTACAACTATCTTGAGCTCCTGCCGATTGCCGAATATCCGTGTGACAGCTCGTGGGGATATCAAGCGACCGGATTCTTTGCTCCTACCGCACGCTACGGCACGCCCGAGCAGCTGTGTGTCCTCATCGACCGATGCCACGCAGCGGGAATCGGTGTACTGCTTGATTTCGTCCCGGTGCATTTTGCTGTTGACGGCTACGGTCTCGAGCATTTCGACGGAACTGCGCTCTACGAATACCCGAGCGGAGATATTGGCATCAGCGAATGGGGCAGCTGCAACTTTATGCATGCACACGGCGATGTGCGGTCATTTCTTTGCTCTGCCGCAGCGAGTTTCTTAGAAGATTTTCATTTTGACGGACTGCGCGTAGATGCGGTAAGCCGTATAATATATTGGCTCGGCGATCCCGCAAGAGGCATATGCGAGGGAGGAGTTACATTTCTGCGAACACTCACCGACGGTCTGCACGCAAGGTTTCCTCACTGTCTGCTATGTGCAGAGGATTCCACCGCCTATACGGGAGTCACAAAGACTCCGAAAGACGGAGGTCTCGGTTTTGACTACAAATGGGATATGGGCTGGATGCACGACACCCTCGACTACTTCCGCACCGCGCCTGAATACCGCATCCGCGACTATCACCGCCTGACCTTTTCTATGATGTACTACTACGGCGAGAGCTATATACTTCCGTTCTCGCACGACGAGTCGGTACACGGAAAGGCTACCGTTCTCGGAAAGATGAACGGAGAATATGAAGCAAAATTTCCACAGGCGCGTGCTATGTACATGTATATGTATATGCACCCCGGTGCAAAGCTGAATTTTATGGGCGGAGAGCTCGGTATGCTTCGCGAATGGAGCGAGGACCGCGAGATGGATTGGGATATCCTGCACTATTCGCTGCATGACTCGTTTGCACTGTATATGCGCCGCCTTTCGCACATATATCTCGATTCGCCCGCGCTCTATGAGCTTGACCGGGATCCAGGCGGCTTTCGCTGGCTCGAGTGTCACGGCGAGGAAAGCTGTGTTTATGTAATAGAACGCAGAGCGCTATCCGGCGACCGCATCGTTGCGGCTTTCAACTTTTCCGATACACCGACAGCATATCACCTGACGCTACCGCCGGAATATGCCGCCGCGCGTTTTACCCTCCTGCTTTGCTCGGAGAGCGAATGCTTCAGCGGCTGCGGTAATGAGGGCGTGATAAGGCGATCCGGCTGCAAAGCGGTGCTCTCGCTGCCGCCTTTTTCCGGCACGATGTGGCGGGTAAAGGGCTGCAAGCAGCTGTGACGCACAAATCGAGCGGAATGGTGAACGGTCAAAGGATATACTCCGAAAACAATCAACCTTTACGTTCTTAGAAATGAAACGGCATTTCCGAGGAACGACCGAGAGAATAAAATGAAAGAATTTACAATAGGCAAAAACGATGCCGGTCAGCGTCTCGACAAATATCTGTCAAAAAGTCTGCCGCTGCTGCCGCAGTCGCTGATGTACAAGGCAATACGCAAGAAAAAAATAAAGGTGAACCGCGCCAGAGCCGATATATCTCAAAAGCTCTGCGAGGGAGATACCTTGCAGCTGTTTCTGCCCG
>ULWN01000178.1_pt1 | contig 10749 bp, 7 predicted proteins | sample 1960371 | NCBI WGS metagenome assembly ULWN01 (sample SAMEA4835813, study PRJEB28245) | human gut metagenome | biome: gut microbiome; material: fecal sample | place: Denmark | collected 2008 | reverse complement strand
TACACCTGTTAGCCACACTATTGTTATAATAACAGTTATGACAATTTTGCAAATTTTCCTTTACCCACAAACAAAATTGAAAAACCCAAATTTATCAGTCTCATCTTTGCCTACAGAATAAATTATCAACCCACAGACAAAATTGAAAACTCAATCCCAGCCGAAGAAGGATTTGTTTTGGTTTTTGGAATTGATGATTTGCACATCATTATCATTTAGAGTGAAGTTGAAAACATCAAGATTTTCTTTCAATCTTTCAACTGATGATGCTTTAGGAACTGTAGGAATACCTCTTTGGATTAGGTATCGCAACATAACTTGTGAAGAAGTTTTGTTATATTTCTTCCCTATACTCATTATGTCATTATCCACAAAGAGATTGCCATTTCCTTGTGCAAAAGGACTATAACCCATTAGGACTGTACCATACTTTTTCATAGTATTTTGCAGTTCTTTTTTATTATACAGAATGTGACATTCAACTTGGTTTATTGCCGGTATAATATCACATTTACCTATAAAATCCAGGTATTCACTTTCATTAAAATTAGAAATGCCTATTGCTCTGATTTTGCCATTTTTATATGCTTTTTCAAAGGCTTTGTACATTTCAGTTGATGTATCATATGGTTCGTGAATTAGCAGTAAATCTATATAGTCTGTCTGCAAATTTTTTAGTGAAATATCAATTGCCTTTTCAGCCTTTTCATATGTGGTGTTTGGTGTACATATTTTTGTGGTGATAAACAGATTTTCCCTATTAACATTACTTTCTTTTATGGCAATGCCTACTTCTCTTTCATTTTGATACATTTGTGCAGTATCAATTAGAGTATAGCCTAAGTTAATGGCATTTTTGATTGTTTTAATACCACTTTCACCTTTTAATTTATATGTACCTAGCCCCAAAATCGGCATTGTTACTTGATTATTTAGTGTAATGTATTCCATATCATCACCTCAATAATATTGTATCCGAAAACCCTATAAATAGCAACAACCCACCATATTGGTGGGTTTCTTTGTGTAAAGGAAATTAGTCGCAAAAAGAAATTCCTAGGTTTTCACATTCTTTGATAATCGGTGAATTGTCATCAATTGCCTTTAGTTTACCGGCAGTTTCACTTAGTGGAATGTAGCTTATTTCATTATCTTTAAATACAACCAGGTTGCCGTAATTTTTGCTAATGATTAGTTCAGCACCTTTTGCACCAAGTCTTGTGGATAAAATTCTGTCATAAGGTGTTGGTTCACCACCACGCTGAGTGTGTCCTGCAATAGTGGTTCTAACTTCCACAATGCCTAGCTTTTCAAGTTCTGATGCAATATAGGTTGCAATAGAATTGTTGTTTTTGCTAAGAAGTTTCTTTCTGTCTTTCTTAGGCATTTTAGTCATTTCCTTAGTCATTGCACCCTCAGATGCAACAATGATTGTGTAACCTTTTTTGTTGTTATTGATTACATCGGCAATTTTTTTAATTGAAAATGGCTTTTCCGGAATTAGTACAATGTCTGCACCACCGGCAATAGCTGAGTACAAACCTAACCAACCAACTTTGTGTCCCATAAGCTCAACAATGAAAGTTCTCTTGTGGCTTTGTGCAGTTGTTCTAATGTTGTCAATAACATTAGTGCCAACACTAATTGCACTGTCAAAACCAAAGGTAATGTCTGTACCGTAAATGTCATTATCAATAGTCTTAGGTAAAGCAATAACATTTAGACCTTTTTCAGAAAGTAGGTTTGCAGTTTTGATTGAACCGTTACCCCCAGCACAACAAGACAGTCCAAGTCAAGTTTTTTGTAGTTTTCTACCATAGCTTTGACTTTATCAACACCGTTTTCATCAGGTTCTGTAATGCGTTTAAAAGGTTCTCTTGATGTACCTAAGATTGTACCACCTTGGTTAAGAATATTTACAAAAGCTGATGGTGACACAATGCTGTAGTGGTTATAGATAAGTCCTTTATAACCGTTAGCAAAACCAATGATTTCTACCTTTTTCGCAAGGTTCTTTAATGTAAGTACAACACCTCTCATTGTTGGGTTAAGTGCTTGACAATCTCCACCACTAGTTAATAAGCCAACTCTCATAAGGATACCTCCTGATTTCTGTTTTCTTTTTCTTCCTTAATTGATTCAACATTGTTGTATGCTTCTTCATAGAATAGCTCCTGTGAATTTGTCTTAGGGAACTCATTCACTACCTTTTCGTATTCACCGTTAGCACACTGCACTCTTGCTTTACAGTTATCTATAAGCATTGTGTTGAAGAAGTGGTTTAGCCTGTGCTTAATCTTTTCATCATAAATAGGAGCAGCTACTTCAACTCTTCTTAGAGTATTTCTTGTCATAAAGTCAGCAGAAGAAATAAACATTTTTTCTTCTTCACCTTTACCAAAAATGTAAATTCTTGAGTGTTCCAAGAATCTACCAACAATGCTGATAATTCTTATATTATCAGTATAACCAGGAATACCGGATTGTAAACAACAGATACCACGAATAACCATATCAATTTTTACACCGGCATTTGATGCTTCAATCAGCTTATCAATAATCTTCTTATCGGTAAGTGAATTTAGCTTTAAGCCAATGTATGCTTCTCTACCTGTTCCAGCCTTTTCAATTTCGTCATCAATTAGTGCAAGAACCTTGTTCTGTAAACATTTTGGTGCAACCATTAGGTGGTTAGTTTCCTCTACAACTTCACCAAATGATAGTGCTGAGAACACTTGATTTGCTTCCATACCGATTTCACTGTTAGATGTGATAATCTGTAAATCGGTATATAGTCTGGCAGTTTTTTCATTGTAGTTACCTGTACCGATTTGAGTAATATACTCAATGCCTTTTTTACTCTTTCTTGTAATTAAACATAGCTTTGAGTGTACCTTTAAGTTGTCAATACCATAGATAACATGACAACCTGCATCTTCCAATCTTCTTGACCAACCGATGTTGTTTTCTTCATCAAATCTCGCCTTTAGTTCAACAAGTACATCAACTTGCTTACCGTTTTCAGCAGCTTCAACTAATGCCTCTACAACTTTACTGTTCTTTGCAAGTCTGTACAAAGTCATCTTGATTGATACAACTTGTGGGTCAACTGCTGACTGTCTTAGTAGATTTAGGAAAGGATTGATGCTTTCGTATGGTAGAGAGATTAGGCAATCTTTCTTTTCGATTTCCTTGGCAACTCTCTTAACACCAATAAAGTCAAGTGGTGTTTGTGGTACTCTCTTTTTGTAGAATAGTTCAGTTTTGTTTCGTAGCATATCCTGAATCTTAAATACAAATGATAAATCAGAAGGTACAGAAGAAACAAAGATTTGTTCTGTAGGTAGGTCAAGTTGCTGACAAAGCCACTTTGTCATAATAGCACTTAGAGTATTAGTTGATTCCAGTCTAATAGGACATAGCTTTCTTCTTTGTCTGATAACTTCGGCCATATGTTCACGATAGTCAAGTTCTTCATCATCAATACTGTCAGCATCAATATCTGCATTTCTGGTAACACGAATAATTGACTTTGAGCGAACTTCATATTTCTTAAATACCTTTGATGCAAAGTTAAGGATTAGTTCTTCACCTAAAATATAAGCACCATCTCTGTTAGGTACTTTAATAAGTCTTTCCATTAGGTTAAAGCTACAAGGGATAATACCAATCTTAGCCTTGTCACTTTTCTTTCTTAGTTCTGCCACAACATAAAGTTCTTTGTTGTTGCAGAATGGGAATGGCTGCTTCCTACCTACAACAATTGTTGAAAGCAGTGGTTCAACCTCCATTGCAAAATACTGCTTAAAGTATTTCTTTTCATTAGCAGTTAACTGTTCAAAGTGAAGTAAAGATACACCTTGTTCTGAACATTCTTGCATTAGAGAATAGTATATCTTTTCCTTTACAGGTAAAGTATCTCTAATATCACTTAAACAAGCAGAGAACTGTTCTGATGGTGTCATTTTGGTTTTGTTCTCTTTGATTTCTTTCTTCAAAAGGGTCATATCGTGGAGAGAACCCATTCTAACCATAAAGAATTCATCCAGGTTTGTCTGGAAGATTGATAGAAAAGTCAGTCTTTCACATAATGGGTTTTCTTTATCGTCAGCTTCTTCCAAAACTCTTTTGTTGAATTTTAGCCAAGAAAGTTCTCTGTTAATGTAGCATTTCTTCTTGCCGGAAAATTTTTTGTTGAAAATTTTTTCAAGTGCATTGTCCTTTTTTGCTACTTCATTTTCACTCATATTTTCATCTCCTAAATTGTGTTTCTTAAGGTTATACAAGATTATAATTAGCAACACTACACACAACAATGCACACAGAATTATAATTGTAGGTAATGTAAAAAATTTCATAATCTATCTCCTAAAACACTTTTCCATTATTATAAATGTTCAATGTTAAATATAAGTTATAGTTATGTTAAAGTAGAGGAAAATATTACAAAAGAAAAGCACTCCATAAGGAGTGCTTAGAAACATAAATTTATTTGCTTGTATTCATCTGTACATCACTGTAAAATCTCTTGTTTATCTTGTTTCTTATTACAACACAAAGATTGTTGTAATGGGTAATTTTCTTGATAAATTCAAGTACAATAGAAATCACAAGTGACTCTGCCAATAGTACCAATGCAATAAGCACAAAGTGTTTAAATGAATATGTATATGCATGGAACCAATGATATCTGATGAATGTATGGAACAAGAAAATGTTTAGTGAATGTTTACCGATAAGTGCAAAAACATTTTTAATCAGTGGAATATCTGTAATAAATTCATAGCAATAATAAACCACATATGCAGGAATCAGACCATCACGAATTTCAAAAATATAGTTTGCATACTTACCGTCAGTCTTTATTCTAATAATATACAGAACAACTAAACCGGCTGTTAAAACAACAAACTTAATTATTTTGCTTAGTACCTTATTGTTAGTAATTGTAAAGGACTTTAATCTTGCAAGCCAATTGTTTTGTGCAGCTAAAACACCCAATAATGTAGGTAACATAAATCTAAATAGATTTGATGTTTGACCTAAATGTAAAGGTACTGTCACATAAATAAGTCTTGGGATAATCACTAGAAAAGCAATTGATGCAAAAGCATTGAACTTCTTGCAAAGTTTAACCATAAACGGAACAAAAAGAATAATCATAATTGCCAGTGACATATACCACCAAGTACCGTTTAGGCTGGTAGTACCAACAAGTTTTGCAAGTCCTAAGAAGTCAATAAATATATTTAATATACCTCTGACTCCACCGTTAGCAAAATAATCCATTGTGTAGCTTGGTGCAATTATTGCACATAAAATTTCTGACAAAATAAAAATGAACCAAAAGCCCCACATTAAATTTAATAGCTTGTTGCTGATAAAATGTGAATACTGTCTGGAGTTTAGCAGTGAATTGTTGTCATATTTTCTCAGAGAAAGTGTAAGTCCGTATGCACTTAAGAAAGCAAATATACCAACACAAATCTTTAGAAAATTACAGAAAATAACTACTGAACTTTGACTAAACGGAAAGAAGCTGAATGACATTCCCTTAAAAACAGACTCTAACCTAAAATTGTGATGAAACATTAGCATTGTGATGGCTATGCCCCTAATGACTAATGTATCATTTTTTGAAAATGTTTTCATTCAATGTTACCCCTTATTTTCATTAATGTTCTTTTCTATTAAAATTTTAGCTATTCTTCTTTCCTCAACTTGAAGAACAGTTAATTTTAAGTCCCCTTCATATACAACAGGATGTTCACCTTCTGTTGGGATTTTTCCTGTATGTTCAAGAATAAATCCGGCAATAGTGTCACAGTCGGTTTCCGGAAATTCATAATCAATAAGTTCACTAACATCATCAAGTGTCATTGCACCGTCAACTGTAAACTTGTTTTCACTTAACTTGTGACTTTCTTCATCCTCATTGTCATACTCGTCTTGGATATTACCCATAATATCCTCAACCAAATCTTCAATAGAGATGATACCCTCTGTACCACCATACTCATCAACAACAATTGCAAGTTGAATTTTCTTCTTTGTCATTTCAGCAAAAAGCCTACTTAGGTTCTTGCTTCTGGGTACACAAGGAACTGTTCTTGTTAAGTCGGTGATTTTAAAGTCACTTGGAACTTCCTCACATACATATTTCAGCAAGTCCTTAACATATAGAATACCAACAATGTTGTCTATATCTTCATGATATACCGGAATACGAGAATGACCGCTTTCAATAGCTATATCCACAATTTCCTTTAAAGATAAAGTATCCTCTACAGCAGTAATCTCTGTACGGTGAGTCATAATCTCTGATGCAGTAGTATCATCAAAATCAAAAACATTTTTTATGAAATTTTCTGTTTCGTCCTTGAAGTAGCCTTTTTCTCTACCTTCTTCAACAAGGCTGAGAATTTCTTCTTCTGTCTTTTGTTCTTCCAAAGCCTTAGACTTTGTTTTGAAAATTTTTCCTAAGAAAGACCTTTTTGGACTGCCCGAATCTTCTGGCATTTATAAATCAATCCTTTCAGTTAGATGAAATATTTACATAATTATTCCTATTATATGAGTGTACAAAAAAATCTAATATTTGTCAAATTAAATCTATTATTTTACTTTACTTTTTTCCAAAAAAGTGATAGTATAATCTTGATACAATAGGTATCGAGTATTTTAATAATTTTGTTGATTTTTGCTACTCCGTTAGGGTTTTGGAGAAGCAATATATATTAAGGAGGAAAAATCCAATGGCAAGAAAAATGAAAACCATGGATGGTAATAGTGCAGCAGCTCATGTTTCCTATGCTTTTACTGATGTTGCAGCTATCTATCCAATCACACCATCTTCTGTAATGGCTGATGAAACAGATAAGTATGCTACTGTTGGCAGAAAGAATCTATTTGGCAGAGAAGTTCAGGTTACAGAAATGCAGAGTGAAGGTGGTGCTGCCGGTGCAGTTCACGGTTCACTAACTGCCGGTGCTTTAACTACAACATATACAGCTTCACAGGGTCTACTACTAATGATTCCTAATATGTACAAGATCGCCGGTGAACTTTTACCATCAGTTATCCATGTATCAGCTCGTGCATTAACAAGTCACGCACTATCAATCTTTGGTGACCACTCTGATATTTATGCTTGTCGTCAGACAGGTTATGCAATGCTATGTTCTAACAACCCACAGGAAGTTATGGATTTAGCAGCAGTTGCTCACCTAGCAGCTATTAAGGGCAGAGTTCCTTTCCTACATTTCTTTGATGGTTTCCGTACATCTCACGAAATTCAGAAGATTGAATATTGGGATTATGAAGACCTAGGCGATATGCTAGACTGGGATGCTGTTGAAGCTTTCAGAAAGCGTTCCCTAAATCCTGAACATCCACATATCCGTGGTACTGCTCAGAACGATGATATTTTCTTCCAGGCTAGAGAAGCTTGTAACAAGTATTATGACGCTATTCCAGAAGTTGTTGTTGAATACATGAACAAGGTTAACACTAAGCTTGGTACTGACTATAAGCCATTTAACTACTATGGTGCTGAAGATGCAGAACATGTTATTGTTGCAATGGGTTCTGTTTGTGACGCAACTGAAGAAGTTGTTGATTACCTAAATGCAGCAGGCGAAAAGGTTGGCCTACTAAAGGTTCATCTATACAGACCATTCGTAGCTGACTATATGCTATCAGAACTACCAAAGACAGTTAAGACTCTTTCAGTTCTTGACAGAACTAAGGAACCAGGTTCAATCGGTGAACCTCTATACCTAGATGTTCTTGCTGCTATTAACGCATCAGAATTTGCTAATGTTTCTGTTTATACAGGTCGTTACGGTCTAGGTTCTAAGGATACAACACCTGGTGACATTGTTGCTGTTTACAGAAATGCTGAATCAGCTACACCTAAGAAGAGATTTACAATCGGCATCGTTGATGATGTTACAAACCTATCACTACCTATCGTTGAAAACCCTGACACAACTCCTGCAGGTACAACTTCTTGTAAGTTCTGGGGTCTTGGTGCTGACGGTACTGTAGGTGCTAATAAAAACTCAATCAAGATTATCGGTGACCATACTGATATGTACGCTCAAGGTTACTTTGCATATGACTCAAAGAAATCCGGTGGCTTAACAGTATCTCACTTAAGATTTGGTCATAAGCCAATCAAATCCACTTACTATATTTCAAAGGCTGACTTTGTTGCTTGTCACAACCCATCATATGTTGACAAGTATGAAATTGTTGAAGACCTAAAAGAAGGCGGTTCATTCCTACTTAACTGTCCATGGTCCGGTGAAGAGCTTGACCACAGACTACCTGCAAAGATGAAGAAGCAGTTAGCTGATAAGCACATTAACTTCTACACAATCGACGGTATTAAGCTAGGTAAGGAAATCGGTCTAGGCACAAGAATTAACACAATTCTACAGTCTGCTTTCTTCAAAATTGCTGACATTATCCCGGCTGAAGATGCAAAACAGTATCTAAAGGATGCTGCTACTAAGTCTTATAGCAAGAAGGGTCAGGCAATTGTTGATATGAACCATAAGGCTATTGATATGGGTATGGAAAACTTTGTAAAGGTTGAAGTACCTGCTGAATGGTCAAATTGTGTTGACGATTCTGTTGAACACACAGTAACAGAAGGCAGAGAAGAAGTTGTTAAGTATGTAAACGGTATCCTAAACCCTGTAAATGCTTACAAGGGTAACAAGCTACCTGTTTCATCATTTATGGATTATGTTGACGGTGAAGCTCCTCAGGGTTCTGCTGCATATGAAAAGAGAGGCATTGCAGTTGATGTTCCTGAATGGAACCCAACAGCTTGTGTACAGTGTAATATCTGTTCAATGGTTTGTCCTCACGCAGTTATCCGTCCAATCGCTATGACAGAAGAAGAATTAGCAAATGCTCCAAAGCAGACAAAATCTGCTGATATGAAGCCAGCTAACGGTATGAAGTTCGTTATGGCTATTTCAACACTTGACTGTACAGGTTGTGGTGCTTGTGTTCAGTCTTGTCTAGGTAACAAGAAACCTGACAACAAGGCTCTTGTAATGAAGTCTATTGACTCACAGAGACCTATGCAGGAAGTATTTGATTATGCTATCAAGACTTCCGATAAGCCTGAAATTGCTACTGATAAGACAGTTAAGAGTGCTCAGTTCAAACAGCCACTACTTGAATTCTCAGGTGCTTGTGCAGGTTGTGGTGAAACTCCTTATGCTAAGCTAGCTACTCAGCTATTTGGTGACAGAATGTTCATCGCTAATGCAACAGGTTGTTCTTCAATCTGGGGTGGTTCTGCTCCTGCAACTCCATATACAGTTAACAAGAAGGGATTTGGCCCAGCATGGCACAACTCTCTATTTGAAGATAACGCAGAATTTGGTCTTGGTATGACATTAGGTCAGAAGGCTATTAAGGATAGACTAGTTGGCTATGTTGACAAGATTAATGAATTAACTGCTGATGAAGCTCTAAAGGAAGCTATCAGCGAATACAAGGCTACACTTACTGACTCAGGTAAGTCAAGAGTTGCTACAGATGCTCTTATCTCTGCTCTTGAAGCTACATCTGCTGATGGTGAACTAAAGGATACTATCGACAAGACTCTTGCAGAAAAAGATTCTCTATCAAAGAAATCTATGTGGATCTTCGGTGGTGACGGTTGGGCTTACGACATCGGTTTCGGTGGTCTTGACCATGTTATCGCATCAGGCAAGAATGTAAACATTGTTGTATTTGATACAGAAGTTTACTCTAACACAGGTGGTCAGGCATCAAAGGCATCTCCAATCGGTGCTATTGCTCAGTTTGCTGCCGGTGGTAAGACAACTAAGAAGAAAGACCTTGCTGCTATTGCAATGAGCTATGGTTATGTATATACTGCTCAGGTAGCTATGGGTGCTAACTATGCTCAGTGTCTAAAGGCATTTAAGGAAGCTGAATCATACAACGGCCCATCACTAATCATCTGTTATGCTCCATGTATCAACCATGGTATTAAGGGTGGTATGGGTATTGCTCAGCTAGAAGAAAAGAAGGCTGTTGACGCAGGTTATTGGAATATCTTCAGATATGACCCAAGACTAGCTCATGAAGGCAAGAATCCATTTATGCTTGACTGTAAGGCTCCTACAATTCCTTATAAGGACTTTATCATGGGCGAAGTTCGTTACAACGCTCTACAGAGAAGTAACCCTGAAAAGGCTGAAAAGCTATTTACAGAAGCTGAAGAAATTGCAGCTAAGAAGTTTGAACACCTAGAATATCTTGCTGAACCAAAGGAAGATAAGTAATAGGAGATAGTAATATAACTTCTATTAAATAAGTAAAATTTAACCCACTATGGATTTCCATAGTGGGTTTTTGCTATATATAGACACCTTTCTTTGTGCATTATTACCAAATATAAAAATCTTCAAAAATTATGTAACCTTTTGCAACTGTAATTTGTGTTATATATAGAAGGCATATTATTTAATTACAGTAATCATATGTATAATTTAACCAAATATGAACAGTAAATTTTGTTTACTATTTTTTACAACAAAAATATTGAACTTTATAACATTATATGTTATTCTCTTATTAAAGATAACTAGTTTAATTGTAAATATATTATAATTATTATGCGAAATACACAATAATTATGTGAGAGGGTAGTCCAATGCGAAAATAGTTTAATACAATCAAAAAATATATAATCGAGCTGAGTGTTTTGATTAAATT
>ULWN01005142.1_pt1 | contig 10788 bp, 11 predicted proteins | sample 1960371 | NCBI WGS metagenome assembly ULWN01 (sample SAMEA4835813, study PRJEB28245) | human gut metagenome | biome: gut microbiome; material: fecal sample | place: Denmark | collected 2008 | reverse complement strand
ATGAAATTATGAACGATAACGCAATTAAGGCGTTAAGTGATGCAATTAACGAAGAAGAATATAGACGAGATTCTGAATATTTAATCGTAATCCGCAATATATCCGAAGGTTATAATGTTGATTTTACGCGCACTGATGACGGTGAATGGGCAGATGAAGTATTTGAGCAAGCCTGTGAGATTATGACTAATTGCGCCCTTAGGCATAAGGAAACAATGTATATTGTTATTTTTGCTAAAAGTTATCAAAATGGTGCGATTGAGTTTATCAGGGAAAAACATTTATGTATTAAAAGCAATCAATAAAGGGTGGCGCACTAAACGCGCCAACCGCTACGGCGGTATGAGGTAATATATGGCAACACAAGCAACAGAAGCAACAAAGACTTACGAGCTCGAGATCATCGTTCGCAAGAAGAAAAACAAGACGAACGGCAACACGTTCACAACGTACGCGGTAAAGATGAAAGACGGAAAGTGGATTGAAACGCGATTCACGCAAGACGTACCGAAATCCAAAATGCCAGTTGCGTGGTCGAAAATCAGAGTCAGTGCTGATTCACTTTCAATCGACAAGCGCGGAAAGTATCCGAAGTTGTGGATTCGTGCGGTTGACTCTGTAACGCAACTTGAAAGACCTATTGAGGACTTGGAACAGTATTTTGAATAATATGTCAAAAGCGGTTGGAACATTGATTATAATGCGTTACAGAGCGTTAAACGGCACTTGGTATCGCATAGCGCATTTTGATGACGATTGGCATTTCGTCTATATCACGCGCGAAAAGATTGCAAGTTGTGCAGTCGGTAAGACGAAGAACGGAAAGAAGTATATTAAATACGAAGGTTCTTTCGACATCGACGAAAACGGCACAATCTGCATATATTGAAGTGACGATGTAAAACGGACGTTATAGTGTTGTGGTGGTTACAGATAGGAATATTCCACGAGAGTGGCAACACAGACCAAAATATAACGTACGTTGCGCACGTTGGGTGGTTGGTGGGAACAAACTTTAATATATGGCACGAACAAACTGGAAAAAATTAGGTATTGAAGAATTGCAGTACCGATACGGCTTCGAACGCAATATCGCGGAACATTACTGGGAAAATGCATATCGTCAAGCATTGCGCAGAGCGCGAAAGGCGGGTGTAACAAAAAACTTTAATGTGTCACGTGAAGTATATGCTTCGGCATTTTATCAAGGATCGCAATTGTTCAATATAAGTTTTGCAAACCTTTCACCGTCGGTGAATATCGCAAGCGAATTTAGCAGTGTTGACAACCTCGAAAAAGCGTTCACGGAAAAGCGATTCGAGAATATGGCAAAGAAGTATAAAGAAGTCAATAAATTGCTAGAACGTTACAAAAAAGGTAAAATTTCGTATGCAACGTTCCGTGATAAAATCAAACAGTTTAGAGATACAAACCGTGAATATCAAAAGGCAGGTTCATAAAAGTCGTAGGACTATAAAGCGTGGAAAATGTGGCAAACATCAAAGTTTTTCAAAGATAAATATATAGTGGTAGGTGATTGGAAGTTCGATTCAGCGTTATCGTTTCCACACTGTAAATACCTTGGTGCAGATACCGAAACAAAGTTATATTGCGACGGTAAGTTATTAAGCGAGGATGAAGCATATCACTTGTATAACGATGTCAACAAGAAAGGCAAACGCAAACACAATCAAAAGTGGATAAAATCCCATTTTGAAGTCAAGGCTTATGCATTTATGTTGTCAGACGGTGAAAACTTTGCACTGTTTCAAAATGCCGACGATTTTCTTACGTGTTGTGCGATGATGAACGTTGAAATTGTCTTTTGGTATAACGCAAAATTCGATTTCGCAATCTTTGATTATTTCTTTTTAGTCAATGATTGGAACGACGTTACCGTTGAATTAGCGCAAGATAAACGTTATCGAAAGTTACCTGCAAAGACTTATCAATCATTAAACGGTGAATTTGGGCAACGTTATTCAATGCGCATATGGAACGAATACATCAATCGAAGAAGTCAACGCAAAGTGCACAATTTCCGTATGATTGATATATGTAACATATACGGTGGTGGACTTGCTAAAAATCTTGCCGACTGGAAGATTAAAGACAGGCACGGCAACGACGTTCGCAAACTTGAAATGAATTATGTCGAAGCAGATATTGAAGATGATATTCAATATATGATTAACGATACAAAAGGTTTGTATTTGCTTGCAGAAAAGATTGACGCAACGATTAAGGAAATATCGGGATTTAGTCTTTTTGCAGGTGATTATATGACCGCAGGTGGACTTGCTAAAAAAGCCTTGTTAAAATACGCATACGGGCATAATCCCGACGAAAACATAATGTTGTTCAAAATGTGTTTTCCGATGACTATTGAAGAAGATAAAGACTTTCGGGAACATCATTTATATCTCGGCGGTAAATGCTTTGTTAATCCGTATAAAGTCGGTATTGTACAAAAGCAAATATATAAGTTCGATGTGAACAGTATGTATCCCGATAAAATGTATCGTATGTTGTATCCGTTCGGGCGAGGTGTAAAGCGAAAGACAATCCCAAAGGATAGAACAGGCAAAGTGTTCATCTTATGTATTGAGAATCTGTTCGGAACGTTGAAACGTGGAATGATTCCGATATGGCAAGATGCAATGACAGGTGATTATACAGATGTAATTCGTGAACCAGATAAGCGTTATATATGGCTTGAAGAACTCGAAGAATTGATGTTGTGGTACGATTTGGATTATGATATTCAATATGTGTTAGAGTATCAAGGCAAAGTTCCGCAAGGCATTAAAAAGTACGTTGAAGATTTTTACAAAATCAAGTGTACTGAAAAGGGCGCAATCAAGCAAGGCGCAAAACTGTTCTTGAATAGCGCATACGGCAAGATTGCACAGCGCATAGAACGTGAACTTGTTGCATATGAATTAGACGAAGATACAGGCTCGGTTCACCTCGTAAAACACGGCACAGAGATTGACGAAAAATCGATGTTGTCGGTGGTAGTCGGTTCGAGAATAACGGCATTAGCGCGTTCACATTTGATGTGGTATATACGTACTATCTGCCGTGGTGACGTAAAGAACAATTTCATATATTGCGATACAGATAGCGTACACGCGTTATGTGATTATAACGATTGTGACGACGTTGAACTTGGCAAAGTGAAATGCGAAGGTGTTTATCAATATGCACTTTATTTAGCACCAAAATCATATTTGATGTATGACGGCGAACATTATGAAGTGCATTGTAAAGGTGTAAACACGAAAGTTGTAGCAAAGGAAGTCGAGGGCAAAACCTTCGACGAAGCGTGCGAGATATTCAAGCCTAATCGCAAATTTAAGTGCTTATGTGGATTGAATGTTCGTGGTGGCAAAGCACTAATCTATGTTGACAAATTCATCTTGAACGATGAAAATATGGAAATCAACAAAGAAGTGTTCGGTGATTTAGAAGATTTTGATGATGAAACGATATATTAAGAGGCAAACATTATGAAAACTAAACAACAAATTTTGAAAGCAATCCAGTGTTGTAGCAAAATGGGAACAATGCGTGAACAAGAGTGTTGTTCAAGATGCCCTTATAAAAAAGATGATTTTTGTTATAAGCATCTTATAAAAGACCTGAAATGGTACGTGATGAACGATGTGTCAGCATTTGTCGATTATCTGGAAAACAATCCCGACGGTTCGATTAAAAATTTTGAGGGCACCGAAACATTGTTTAAGTATGTCGAAATTGAACACTTAAACAAGAAAGCATTTGATTTTACAAGTAGAGGTGAAGAATGAAATTTGCGGATATTTGGAACTGGTGTGTTGATAACATCGAAGTTATATATAAAATCTTTTTAATGTTGCAACTATTCATATTAAGTGTTATACTTATGGTGAAGAAAAAATAAATTAAAAGGTGGTGAAGTATGACCGAAACAATCCAGTGGGTTATCAAAGGTGTTTATATCGCAATGGCGGTAGCACTTGCAATATCCAACATTGTTACTTTTTTCAAGAAAGGTAAATGGAAGAAGATGTTCAAGAAAGAGAACATAAAACTGTCCACGCTTGACGTGTTAATGGATTTTATGAAAGAAGTTGAACAATTCAAAGATTTCAGTTCCGAAGAAAAGAAACAATTTGTGATAACTAAATTCAATCAGTATTGCATCGACAATGGATATGAATTTATCGCGGATTTGACCGACAAAAACGTTGAGAAACTTATTGAGTTCTCAAAGGTGGTAAACAGTGACGGACGAACAGGACAAGAACACACTCTCTGACGAGTTGATAACTGCTTTGCGCGAAGAATACGAAAAGAAACTAAAAGACCGTGAAGCAGAACTACGTCAAGAATTTGAAGCAAAACAAAAAGAACAAGAAGCAAGACATATTCGGGATATGCGTGCGTTGCTTTCGGGGCATAAAGATGAACAAAGCAATAAATCCGAAGATGAAGAAGAAAAATCATTTGAGCAAGAACTGCTCGAAAAAATAACACAAAAATTTATAAAGTGAGGTAATTTATGGCAGTACAAAACAATTTTGCACCCGGTGTTGATGGTTTGACTTATAAACCGAACACCTACGCTGAACTCGGTGATATGATAGGTAAAATTGCTTATCAAGTCATCAGACAAGTTGAAGCAAAGAATCCGCTTGCAGTATTCGACAAAATGCCTGTAAACAAGGGCGACACGATTGAACAAGCGGTTATCAAGTTGGTTGAAGCGGAAGCATACGACGAAAGCGGTGCGAACGCTTTGGCACGTTCCACAAAAAAGAAAATGGTTGTTCGTTATTTCAACAACTGGGAACGCAGAAAATATCAACAGACCGTCGATATTTCAAAGTTGCGCAAAGCACTTGCAGACGGAACGGACACGGAAACGATTGCTTCGAATCTCGTTTCTGTTCTTGCACAGTCGCGTATCGATGACAAGTTCCAAAATCTTAAAGCACTTTTGAAATGGGGCGCACAGAACGGTTCGTTGACTTCGTCATCGACTGTATTGAAGAATGTTGGTGACATCACAGTCGGTGCAAATAATGTTCCCGATTACAAAGCGATTTTGAAGAAACTCAAAGACACCGTAAAAGGTATGCAATTTGTCAACGCAGATTTCAATACTTCGGGATTGCGCAGACGTACACGTCCGGAAGATATTTATATCATCGCACCGTATACTATCATCAACGCAATCGACGTAGACGAATTGTCAGGTGTTTTCAATCTCTCGAAAGCAGAGATTCAAAACAAGTTGATTGAAATTGACAGCACCGACACGTTCATTTACGTGGTAGACCAAAACGCAATTCTTGATTATACACGTTTGTATGAACTCGTGAATCAACTCAACGCGGATGGTTTGTTCTACAACTACTTCCTGCACGTTGAAGATTTGTTCGCAATTTCACCGTTGTTCGACTGCTGTTATTTCAACTACGCAAAGGCGGGAGCATAAGGCGGTGACTTATGGCAACGAATACACGACAAGCAAGACGTGATGCGGAACATTTGCGCAAGCAATTGTACGACGTTTACTATAACGAATTTGCAAGTAAGTTTCACAATTCCGTAAAAATTGAAAATTTGCCTGCTGACTTGCCGAAAAGATATTTGTTGCGAACACTTATGACAAAGGGCGGTATAGCACGTGACAAACAAACTGGGCTATACTTGCCTTTTGTTTATGGTGGCATTGACGTGTACGGTTTACCGAAATATTATAATCTCATAGGTTTCAACGGATTAACATTAATGCGACAAGCAGACGAAGTTGACATCTTACGTGCGAACGATTTGTGTTATCCGATTGAAAATTATCTCGAAGTTCAGATCGAGAAAATCATCGACTTTGATATGACAATCCGACAGAATCTTGATGCGGTAAAAACTATGACGATTGTAGAGGTACAAGACCGTCCAACGCTTTTGTCATTAGCAAACAAATACGAGGCAAAGCAAATCGGTGCAACTGTTGTATTTGAAAATTCATCTGCGAATGTGAATGGAAACACGAACGTATATTCAACAGGTGCGCAATATCTATGTACAGACTTAATGCAAGACCGACAAAAGATTATCAACGAAACACTTGCGCACATAGGCATATCGTCAGCAAATACCGACAAAGCCGAACGCGTACAAGGCATTGAAGTTACTGCTTCGCAGGGCAATGCGTTGGCAAGTATTGACGTATTGATTGACACTTTCAATCACGATGCGGAAATTGCAGGACTTAATATTAGGCTTGTAGGTAACACGTCACTAACAGAGGACAGAGAACGTCAAGTGACGGAACAAGAACAAAATGAGGTGATAGTATGATAGGATATAATCCATCACATCTAAATACGAATGAAACGCTTTTAGAAGCGTTTCATCGCGTTGAAGCATATTTGAAAGCAAATCCACAATATCAAGTTTATCAATCGTCTGCAACGTATCAAGACGGTAAACAAGAATATGCACTTGATACGATTGTAGTTCCCGAAGGTTCAACTGTTGGCAAAGGTGACGTTGTATTGTTTAGCAACGTTTATTATGCCGTTATAACAGCAGTATCGGAAACAACGTTTTCAGTTGAAACTGCAACGAATTTCCGTGGTGCGAAAGGTGAACAGGGTACACAGGGTGTTCCTGGTCGACAAGGTCCGACAGGTGCAACAGGTCCTGCGGGTAAAGACGGACAAGACGGTTTCGGCACATTTGCCGTATTTGTAAATCAAGAGTTGACACCGACAACTACAATTGTTGTACCGTTGGCTGCATACAAAAGACCTGCGGTAACAGATACGGTTATTTTGATTTCATCTTATGCTAAACAACTCGAACCGTACTCTCAAATCGCAATGTCTACGATTACATCATATGACGTATTGAACGATGAAGCAACTGTCCGCATTGACCATGTAATCGATACAAAAGGTAGAACAGGTTCAAGAGGTCCGCAGGGTGAACCTGGACCGCAAGGTCTGACAGGTGCAACAGGCGCAACAGGACAGCAGGGTGAACCTGGACCGCAAGGTCCGATAGGTCCGACAGGCGCAACAGGACCTGCTGGTAAAGACGGTACAAACGGTACTAACGGTACAAACGGTAAAGACGGTAACGCAACGTTCTTGTATGACGGTGTATTATCAGCAAGCACCACAAGCGTCGCAAAAGCACAGGTGACAGTTCCGTCAGGTCGTTTAATTCAAGTTGACGATATACTTATTTCAACGTTTGAAACTACGTTCGGTGCAATGGCACAAGTCACTGCAATAGGTGACACAACGGTGAACGTTGATTTCATCGGTACATTGCAAAGCGGTGGTGCAAGCGGTGGTGGAATAGGACAGTACACGGTTCAATTAACGAAAGATAATTTTGAAACCGTCGTTGCACTCGCAGATACTTTGGTATCAGCATTTTTAGATGTAGCCGGAAGTAAAATGTTGTTATCGTTAGTTACCAACAGAAGAGACAAACACGCACTTTCGTTTTGTTCTACCGAGCCCGTAGGTGATTCATATCAAGAAACGGTAGTTTTTTCGAAAAACCTTTCAGCAGGTACAGAAGCAACTGCAAAAGCGGTAGTGTTGATGCCATCAACTGACAGTGCAGGCAATGTTACATTTACCAAAACTGAATTTAATTTATCAGATGTGACAGGACCTGCTGGTGCATTATGCACTTATTATGTAAAGGAATAAATTATGCAATCACTATACACTGAAACTTTTGAAACGTTTCTTGAAAGAAACGAACAAACAGCAGAGTGGAAAAAAATCGTGGAACTTTTTAATAAGTTTCCACGATTCACTCTCGGTGAACTCGATTTCGATATGTACACGCTTTTACGTCAAAAGTATGATATATTCGAAATCGGTTCGGAAGATGAGCAAATATTTTATCACGAATTCCGTGCCAAGACGAACGAACTGTTGATAAAATACGTACCGAAAATCAAAATGTACATCGATAATTTTGCGAACGTACTTGAACGCAAAATCAATCTTTCAAGTGGTGGTGATACAAACAACTATCTATATCCGATTTCAACTGAAAACGGTAAAGTAGCAACACGTGTATCATACACAGGAAACAAAGATTCTGCACTTTTGATTTTCAAATCTAACAGCGAACTGTTAGAACAAGCACTCAATCTTAAAGATATATATCTTGATTGCTTGAATGAATTTGCAAATTGCTTTATGGTGATATACTGATATGATTATTAAATTGTATAAAAACTGCATATTAACCGATGCTTACAGCGAAGTGATCGATGTTTATCATAAAGATGCAAACAACAAAACCGCACTTGATAGATACCTTGCAACGTTGGAACAAAAGACGATTACAACACCGCATACGTACGTAACAAACAGCGGTAAAATTTCGTTTGACCTTATCGATGAAAACGATACTGAATTTTATGAATTCAATTATATGTCAATCACCGATGAAGTAAACAATTTCACACGTTTTTGTTTCATCGATGCAATCACTGTCGTAAATGGTATTGCTGTTGTAAGTTACATTGAGGACATATGGTCGAACTATGCACCGTCATTGCAAATGCGCAAATCGTTGTTGACACGTTCACGTATCATCGACTACGGTTCGTATAAGATCCCGTTTTATTCTCTCGGTATGGAATATCAAGGGAATAACGAACTGAAAATCAATAAACTGTTTGAAGGTTCAAGTAATCAAGTTGCTGTTTTAATGCAAGTACAACTTTATAAATTATCTGAAAAGGGTGAAGTTTCAGAACGTTCAATTATGGAAATGTATGCTTCTACAAAAACAGCAAGTCAAGAGCAACACAGAATTTATTTCACTCCACAAGAAGCAATAAGTCTTGCAACCTTGTTGACTATTAAAAGTAGCGTTAAGCAACTTTCAACAGGGCAATATTTTGAAATATACAACGTAATATTAGTTCCTGAAATATTTAATCTATCGTTTAACACTTCTGGTATAATGTCGGTTGAAGTGGATACTAATACATACTTAACACCATTTTTACCGAGTGTTGATACCGACAACGATATTGTCTATACTAATTCAAAATCGTTACCTTGCAATTTTAAGCAGTTCAAAGTCGGAACGTTATTGAATGCGTATGATATTATACAAAACGGAACAAATATAGTGATTAAAGTTGGTTATTCCGCGTCATTAACTGACTTAAACTTGTATATAAACTTTCAAAACCAAATCTATGAAATAACGAAAGATTTTATGCTTGATTTGCCTATATCAGTTCAAACGGCAGACGTTACGCAACAACAAGCAACCGCGCGCGAAGTTGCTAACTTGAATGCAAAATTAGGAATTGCGAACGGCGCCATGCAGATAGCAGGTGGTGTTGCTGATGTGGCACTTGGCGCAACACAAGTAGGCATCTCGTCATCGTGGAGCAAACAGTTAAAAGGCGCAGGGCAAATCACATCGGGATTGAGAGATATCGGTGGCGGAATTATGAACATAGTTTCGCAGGAAAAACAACTTGATGTTGCGAATCGTGCATTGTATGTTACAAACAGAGGTACTAAGGTATTATCCAACACTGCGTTGATTGCACTTTACGGTATTATAGTATATGAAATTCAACCTGATAACGAAGTTGAAGTTCAAGCCAACATCGATAACTGCGGTTATGTTTGTAACGAAATTGTCGATAATCTGTTCAATACTATCACTACTGGAACAACGAATAAATGGAACGTAATGCAATTTGATTACGTAAACATTTACGGCAAATTCACACAGCGCATTGCAGACGTGTTACGCGATATACTCAATGCAGGTTTCAAAATATGGTATGACGAAACCGCTATCAACGAATAATGGCTTATAAAACATACTATACAGCAAAGCATTTATTGTCAAAAGGTGCGTTATTTAATTTCGTGGAAAGTGACCGTTCGGACGGTAAGACCTTCGATATTAAAACACGCACCTTGTATGACAAAAAAGATAAGGGCTTAATATCAATCTATATGCGCAGATTCAAAAGCGAAATAGACGAGGGATTATACAGTAACTTTTTTGGACAAGTTCTCGGTGACGATAATCCGGAAAAGGAAAAATACCGCAAAGATTTTGAAGGCTGGGAATTTAAGGGTTCACGAAAAGGTGTTCAATGTAAACGTCCTGGCTCTGACAAGTGGGAATGGATTGTATTTTTTGTTCCGCTTACGATGTCCGGAAAATTGAAATCTACTTTCGACAGTTATGTAGCACAAATCGAAACAATCAATTTCGATGAGTATATACCGCTTGACGATAGATATGCACATAACGAAATGACGCTCTTATTAGAGTTTTGGAAGTCGATAGACCGTGATAGAGATAAAGTTCAACTTATCATATTAGGTAACCGTCTAACCCCTTACAATCCGTTTTGTGACTATTTTAACTTGTCGTTTCAATTAACACAAGACAAAATACGTACATATCGTGACGGCACGTTAGCAATTCAAATATATTCATCAAAAGAACATCGTGCACAACGTGAAAAATCAAAGTTTTCAAAGTTGGTCGAAGGTACTGAATATGATGACTATAACGCAGGTGGTGTGCTGTATGCGCTGAATCTCAAAGTTGCTTCGCATGTAGGATGTTCATATTTTTCATCGTTCAAAACTTCGGTCGGTGAAGGTACGATATGGTCGAACGGCAGACAGTTTATCATATCATCGTACAAACGCAAAGACGGATTCGTAATCGTTGATAAGATGTATAACACAGGACGTGAAGAATATATGA
>ULWN01030897.1_pt1 | contig 10842 bp, 8 predicted proteins | sample 1960371 | NCBI WGS metagenome assembly ULWN01 (sample SAMEA4835813, study PRJEB28245) | human gut metagenome | biome: gut microbiome; material: fecal sample | place: Denmark | collected 2008 | reverse complement strand
CCCATAATCAAAATAATGATTATACTAAGGCTCCGTCAATTCAACACTGTTTTCGCTTTTTCGTTCCGGACGATTTTAGCATTTTCCACGTATGTAGTTCTCGGCTTGGGCGGTAAACATTTCCGCATATCTACCGTTTTGCCGCATCAATTCATCGTGGCTTCCGCACTCGACAACTCTGCCGCTATCGAACATATATATCCTATCGGCGTGGCGTGTAGTCGAGAGTCGGTGCGAGATGAAAATGACGGTCTTATCCTCAGCAAACGCGGCTATCTGCTTATTCAGCGCATATTCAGCCATCGGGTCGAGCGCCGCAGACGGCTCATCCATGATTATAAGGTCATAATCGCCTGCAAATACACGAGCGATAGCGATCTTCTGCTCCTCACCGCCCGAGAGGTTTGTTCCCTTTTCGTCAAACTCGCGCGTCAGCATAGTATTTATGCCGCCCTCGAGCTCGGCGAGCTTATCGTCAAACGTCGCTCTGTGCAGCGCCTCGAGAACCGTGCCCTCCTTTGAATCGTCATATCGGTCGCCGAGCACGTTCTCCGCGACGGTTGCGGCAAATATCCGATAATCCTGAAATACCGCCCCTATGCGCCCGCGATAGCTCTCTGTCTCGTACTCGCGCGCATCGACTCCGTTCAGGAGTATGCAGCCGCTCTTCGGATCGTACAGACGCATTATCAGCTTGTTAAGCGTACTCTTTCCCGCTCCGTTGTATCCGACGATGGCGATCTTTTCGCCGCGCGATATCTTCATCGAGACATCGTGCAGCACCTCGTCTCCCTCGAGATAAGCGAACGAGACGTTTTTCAGCTCGAGCGACTCCAGATGCGGAGCAGGCAGTGTACCGCCGCGATATGACGGTTTGTAATCCATCAACGCCCGAACGCGGTCGATCTGATCGCTCTGTGCGGGCAGGTTTGAAAACGACCCCACAAGCGAACCAAGATTATCACGAACAGTCATACCCGCATCGACAATAACGGTAAAATCACCGATGGTCACTGTTCCGAGCACCGCAAACTTGTACAGTGTAATAACGATAACCGCAATATATGCGCCGAAGTTATTAATGTTCAAAAGCGCTCCCCAGAGCAAATCCCGCAGCTTATATTTGCGAATCACCGCGATATGCTCGCGCAGACTCTTTTTATAGTCGCGCAGAAGGCATTCCGAAACGTCGGTCAGACGCAGCTCCTTTGCATAATCGGGCAGCATAAACAACCGATTTACATACGAGCTGCGGCGCATGATAGGCGCTTGCTTTTCGTTCATTTTCAAAGTATTTTTTTGTTGCTTAACGCTGATAAGCATAGAAAGCAAGGCGCTTGCAATCAGAATGACAACAGTCCCTACGTCGATATATACGATCAATGCGATCGTTCCGAGAAAGGCGATAAGATTGCTTATAAGGTTCGTAAAGTTTCCCACCGTTCCGGTCGCATATGTATCGGCATACTGCATCGCGAGTATAAAGCCGTTATAAAACTCGGTATCGTCATACCGTTCAAGCTCTATCATACGCGCCTTTTCAAACAGATCGGTCTGCACCTGCATATGCAGCTGCTCGCTCAGCTTCGGCATTATATAGTCATTTGACAGAAACCTCCACGTCAGAGACACTGTATTTACCACAAAGATACCCGCAATGATGTATATAGCATAAACAAATACCGGTTTGTCTCCGCTGAGCATATTATACAGCTGACGATTCAGCAGCAGGAGGAGCGGTCCTATAAGACCGGTTATGATCGCGTTGGCTATCGAAGCAAAGAAATATCCCTTTGAGCCGTGCCACATGTATCGGAATGAATATATATTATTCTCGAGTATCTTGCCCCACCGTTTGAGCACTGTACCGATATTACGGCGCTCTCTCTGCTTCTTTTCTTTTTTCATCTTTTCCATCGGTTTTACCGCAGCCCCCGTAACAGAAAGCCCCTTTCAACAGTATTGTTCGACAATAACATTCGGAAGTATTATGATTTTTCCGCTCATTCCGTCTCCGGAATCTCGGCATCGGTATAGCTTTCAGCCTGCGCGCGGAACATCTCTGCATATTTGCCGTCGAGCTGCATAAGCTCCTCGTGGCTGCCGCATTCTCTCACAACACCGTCCTCGACAAGGACCACCTTATCCGCAGAAACCGCGGACGAGAGCCGATGCGAGATGAATATCATCGTTTTACCCTCGCAGGCGCTGTACATCTGTCGGTACAGCTCGCGCTCGGCGAGCGGGTCAAGCGCGGACGACGGCTCATCGAGAATGACTATCGGACTGCCGTGCGCATAGACCGAGGCGATAGCGAGCATCTGTGACTGCCCGCCCGACAGCAAAAGTCCGTCCTCGCTGAATTCGCGCGTCATCTGTGTATACATGCCGTCCGGAAGCTCGGATATCTTATGAATCTTTTTTTGTAAATAAACTATCGGTTGATATTAACAAATAAGATCGCATCTTGACGAAATTTTGCAGCGTATGTTCGGTGAATTGTCGTTAAATGCCGAATTATAGATATAAAAAGACGCGATGCCCGAGGACACCGCGTCACAAAAAGCCGATAATTATCCTGTCAGGGAAATTTGATAGGGCTTCATCAGTCTTGCCGATTCGGATGGAGAAAAAATAATTTGGCTGCAGATTTTTTAGTTTCCAACAGCCCCTCCGCTTCGCTGCGCTCAGCACCTCCCCTTACACAGGGGAGGCTTTCTACTTGCAGTTTTTTTGCATTATCCGCCTAACTTTAAGCTAATTTCAAGTATCGTTGAGCATTTTTTGTTTTGTGTTTTTTCGTATCACAGAGAACCTTATAGGTCTGTGCTGTTTTGGGCTCGCGGGGACTCGGGGAGAGATAAAAAAGATGCAGAATCGTCGAAAACCGCCTCGTCGCCGTACCGGCGTACGGCAGAGACGGTTTTCGGCGGTAGAAAAAGCGAAAACATAAAACTTCATGCAGGAATCCGTAAGGATTCCAACCCCTTATCTGCCATATGGGACATGCTAAAACTCAATTATAATAATCTGTTTTTCGGTCTGCGCTTTTTTAGCCTACCCGAGTTCATTCACCGAGCAGTATCCTGTCAGTCGCAAGCGACTCACCCGCCGCATTGCGGAATAGCTCCATCAGCGCGGGTACGGTCAGCTTTTTCTTTTCATCGCCGCTTGCATCAAATATGATGCGTCCCTTATTCATCATGATAAGGCGATCGCCGAGGTCGATAGCCGACTGCATGTTGTGCGTTACCATCATGCAGGTCAGCCCCTGCTCCGACACCGTTTTTTTCGTGATGTCGAGCACCTTTTCGGCGGTAGCGGGGTCGAGCGCTGCGGTGTGCTCGTCGAGCAGCAGCAGCTTCGGCGGGGTGACGGTCGCCATCATCAGCGTCAGCGCCTGACGCTGTCCGCCCGAGAGCAGTCCGACGGGCTGTGTCATACGGTCCTCAAGTCCCATATCGAGCTCGCGCAGTATCTCGCGGAAGCGCTGACGGTCGCTGCGCTTTATGCTGCTCAGCCATGAGCCCGTACCCGCGGCAAGAGCAAGATTCTCCTCGATGCTCATTCCGGGAGCGCTGCCGCGCATCGGGTCCTGAAAGAGTCTGCCGATAACGCGCGCACGCTTATAGTCCGGGCGGTGGGTGATATTCTCGCCGTCGAGCATTATCCTGCCCGCATCTATCGGAAAGTTGCCGCAGACGGCATTAAAGAGGGTGGATTTTCCCGCTCCGTTTGAGCCTATAACGGTCACGAACTGACCGCGCCCTATATCGAGGTCGATGCCGTCAAGCGCGGTGTGCTCATCGACGGTGCCCGCACCGAAAACCTTGCGCAAGCCCTTTATTTCAAGCATTCCCATCCTTATGCCCCCTCTCTTCCCGCTCTGATGCGTTTGATAACGATAGGCAGCTGCCGACGCAGATACGGTCCCGAGATTGCAATAATAACGATGACCGAGGATACAAGCTTAAGCATATAAGCGGGTATATTGAAGCGGAGCGCTATCGTGTAGACAAGGCGGAAAACGACCGAGCCGACAACAACGCCTACGGCGCGCAGCGGTATCTTTCCGCGGCCGAAGAAGGCGCGTCCGATAAGCAGCGACGCGAGCGCTACCGTCACCATGCCCGAACCGACATCGATGCTGACCGACTTCTGCGACTGCGTCATAAGGCAGCCCGAGAGCGCGGTAAATGCGTTTGCAACGCACAGACCGACGATAGTCGTAAATACGGGATTTATCGACGAGGAGCGGACCATGTCGGGGTTATTGCCCGTTGCGCGTATAGCGAGACCGAGCCGTGTGCGCAGAAACAGCGACAGAAATACTATCACGAGCAGCACCGCCGCGCCGATAACTATCAGCTTGTAGTACGATGCAAGCGGCGTTCCATTGAGCGCATCCTTGACGACGGTGTATACCGTCTCGGTCGTGTTCATATTGACGAGCGATGAGTTTCCCATCACCGCCATATTTATCGAATAAAGACCGGTATTCACGATAATGCCGGCAAGCAGACTGTCGATTCCCATCTTTGTCTGAAGGAAGGCGGTGACAAAGCCCGAGATTATCCCAGCCGCCATAGCCGCGAAGATCGAAAGATAAGGGTGTCCAGAGACCGCTACCATTGCGCCGACTGCGGCACCGAGAGTAAAGCAGCCGTCGGTAGACAGGTCGCAGACATTCAGCATCGAATAGCTGAGAAAGAGCGCAAGCACGGTAAGTGAGGTGCACAGTCCGAGCTCGAGTGCCGTCTGAACAAGGTCAAGTACGGTTGACAGATCCATAATAATTCTCCGTTTTGTGTCGTTTGCGGTACGGCGTAGAGCGCCGCCGCGTCTATGCAGACGGCATACAATGTGTGCCGCACGCCTTTGTGCTGCGTTCGTTCCGTCGCTTCTGTATGCACGTCATTCCGCGCAACTGTATGAGCGTCGTTCAGTCCGCAGCATGCCCGCCGCTATGCGGCGATCTCAGCAGCACTGCGACGGGCGATACATCATAATCTTTTTGTAAAACCTAATCAGCTGAAGCTCTCTGCGGTCTTGATAGCCTGGACCTTCGTGCAGAAGGGAGCGAAGGTCTCGGAGACGGTCGCGAAGTCGTAGCCGAGCGATGCGCAGATCTCTTCATTTACCGTTGCGGTACCGTTGTCGAAGGTCATAACGGGGGTGGTTGCCGGGTCCTTACCGTCTACGAGGATGGAAACTATCATATCAGCGGTATTCTCGCCGAGGTTTACATAGTCAACGCCGTAGCCGAGGAATGCGCCGTTAAGTGCAAAGGAATCTGCACCGGTGAAGTGCGGGATGCCTGCCTCCTCAAAGATGGTGTAGATGGAGAGCTCGGACTTCATTATCGTGTTGTCGGTAGGAGTAAATACAGCGTCAACGCCGTCTGCAACGAGTGCCTGAGCCGCAAGAGTTACCTCCTCGGCATTTGTGCCGGTACGCTCGATAACCGTGACGTTCTTTGACTCGAGGTACTGCTTAGCCTCTGCGATAGGAGTTGCGGACGAATCCTGACCTACGTCGTAGAGCAGACCGATCTTTGCGGTATCGGGCTTGAGTGCGAAGATGAGGTCGAGTACCGAATGGGTATCGAGGTAATCGGAGGTGCCGGTGATGTTAGCGCCGGGAGCCTCGAGCGAGGATACGAGCCGGCAGCTTACGGGGTCGGAGACTGCTGCAAATACAACGGGGGTTCCGCTCTCCTCTGTCGCCGCCTGCATCTGCATTGCAACGGGGGTCGCGATACCGACCATAAGATCTGCCTTGTCTGCCTGGAAGTTCGAGATGATCTGACCCATAACGCTTGCGTCTGCATTGCAGTTGTCATAGTCGATGGTGAAGTCAACGCCGAGCTCGGCGCCGCGCGCCTTGAGACGGCTCTGCAGGCTCTCTGCTATCTGGTTGAGCGATGCATCGTCTACATAGTTGCAGATACCGATGCGGTAGCTGTTCTTTGTGCCGCTCGTGCTGCCGCTTGCGGTCGTCTCTGCGTCACCGCCCGCGGTCTTTCCGCAGGAAGCGAGCGAAATAAGGGTTGCGGAGGCTGCAAGTGCAGCGGTAAGTACGGTAAAGAATCTCTTCATTTTCATGGTGGTGTTCCTTTCTTTGTTTGCTTTTTTGTTTTTCTTCCGATATTCGTATTTGCTTTAATTGTACGTCACGGTGCTTGCAGAAAACAAAAAATCCCGTCCCTGCAATCTCTTGCTGGGACAGGATAAATATACAATCCTGCGGTACCACCCGGCTTGATGCTTTTACGCACCCGCTTACGCATACAATCATATGCAGACCTTTGATCACGGAGAGCCACACTCCGTCTCCCATACTCAGGCTGTGCCGTTTCTGTTTGCCCTCGGAAGTCCATTCGTCCTGCGCCCGCCGCCGCGCTTCCACCGTCCGCGACTCTCTCCCTGACAGGTTGTGCCGGATTACTCCTCTTCCTCATCGGTTTACCGCATTATAGCACGCGGAATTCGTCCTGTCAAGAGGTTTTTTCAAAAAAATCAAAAAAATTTCAAGAGGCATGATTCATGCATTATCACGGTCAATATGTAGCACATAACCGCAGCTTCGATGACACGGGATGTTGACAATGCAGCACACCGGCAAGACCTGCAATGCTGTCAATGTACACGGTTGCGCCGCTCACATACTCTAATATATGCGGCTTCGTCGGTCAATGCGATATCGCAGCCTGCATACCACAATCATGCTGCAGCGTCAGTCAATACGATTGCGCCGTTCGCCGCGCAAAAATGCCTCAATATTCTCCCGCACCTCGGTCATAAGAGCCCTGCGCGCGTCGCCGCACGCCCACGCGACATGCGGGGTCAAAATGCAGTTCGGCGCGGTGCGGAGCGGGCAGTCGGCGGGGGTTGGCTCAATCTCCGTCACATCCGCCGCGGCTCCGGCGAGCTTTCCCGACCGCAGTGCGGCGGCAAGAGCCGTCTCGTCGACAAGCGCCCCGCGCGCGGTATTTATCAGCATAGCGCCGTCCTTCATACGCTCGACGGTATCGGCGTTTATAATATGTCGGCCCCGCTCGGTGAGCGGACAGTGCAGCGATACGATATCGCTCTCCGCAAGCAGCTGCGGGAGCGGCAGTCTGCTTATCCCGCCGCCAAGCTCAGCCGTGCCGACGGGCGGGGTCAGAGCTTCAACAGCGCCGCCGACCGTCCCGAGATGCTCCGCGGCGTACACTCTCATACCGAAAGCGGAGGCAAGCTGAGCAACTCTGCGTCCGATAGCGCCGAGTTCTATTATACCGAGTGTCCTTCCTCCGAGGCAGAAGCGCGGCAGAGGCAGACGCGAGAGCGCCGATTCGCCGATCGGTGTGCTCGCCGCCTCCGTTATCCTGTCAACCAGCGCAAGCATCAATGCGAAGGTATGCTGAGCCACCGCCTCGGTCGAGTAGCCGGGAACATTGCACACGGCAATGCCCCGCTCGCGCGCAGCGGCGATATCTATCTTATCGTAGCCCGTCGCGAACACCGCTATCATCCGCAGCCGCGGTGCCGCATCCATCTCCGCCGCTCCTATGCGGGCGCGGTTGCACAGAACTATCTCCGCGTCGCGCATGCGCTCGATAAGCTCCTGCTGCGTTCCCGCCGTGTACACACGCACATCAAAGCGCCCTGCATCAAGCCCGAGCGAATCGGGCTTTACCTCAGTATCGAATACCGACTCCGAGTCGGTCAGCACTATATTAATCATTGTTTCCTCCGTCGTCCGCAGCGTTGCATTATATGCGCCGTCTGCGTTTGCCCATCATTTTACCACAAACACGCAGAGCCCGCAATATTGACAAAAGAAAAAATCTCGGGTATAATTAAAGGTAAGATTATTTTTTTCAAAGCAACAGTTTCGGAAAGGAAAAGCCTATGAAATCAAGCTACAAGGGCGTGACCCTCGTCGAGGGCGGACACATCTACTCGGAAGGCAAGCTCACCCCATCCGCAGTCAAGCCCGCCGACCGCTTAAAGACCATCGCATACTCCATCCTATCTTCGCATAACGAGTCGCCTATAACGGAGGACACGACCGACCTGCGCATCCGTTTTGACGCGATGGCATCGCACGACATTACATACGTCGGCATCATTCAGACGGCACGCGCGAGCGGTCTGAAGAAGTTCCCGATACCCTACGTGCTCACAAACTGTCATAACAGCCTCTGCGCCGTAGGCGGTACGATAAACGAGGACGACCATGTTTTCGGTCTCTCCGCCGCAAAGAAGTACGGCGGAATCTACGTTCCCGCACATCAGGCTGTCATTCACTCGGTAATGCGCGAGTGCTTTGCGGGCTGCGGAAAGATGATACTCGGCTCGGACAGCCATACCCGCTACGGCGCTCTCGGCACCGTTGCCATGGGTGAGGGCGGACCCGAGCTCGTTAAGCAGCTGCTCTGCCGCACATACGACATTCCCGCGCCCGAGGTGATGGCCGTTCATATGACCGGCGCACCGCGTCCCGGCGTAGGTCCGCAGGACGTTGCAATCGCAATTATCGGCAGGGTGTTTGAGTGCGGCTTTGTAAAGAATAAGATAATGGAATTCTTCGGCGACGGTGTTGCTTCGCTGCCTATCGAATACCGAAACGGCATCGACGTTATGACCACCGAGACCGCATGTCTATCCTCCGTATGGGCTACCGACGACGAGACAAAGGCATATCTCGAGCTGCACGGCAGATCGGGCGACTACCGCAAGCTCTCCCCTGCAGACGGCGCGGGCTATGACGGCGTTCTCGAGGTCAACCTCTCAGAGATCGAGCCGATGATTGCACTGCCCTCCCACCCCTCAAATGCATATGCGCTCCGCGAGGTCATCGAGGACCCCGAGCGCGTTCTCCGCGAGGCGGGTCTCGAGCAGCTGCTGCCCAAGGTACATGACGGCTCGCTGTGGGTAGATCAGGGCGTTATCGCAGGCTGCGCGGGCGGTACGTACGACAACCTCTGCGCCGCTGCCGACATTCTCGGCGGGGGCAGCATCGGTCAGGGCGCTTTCGCGATGTCGGCATATCCCGCGAGCCAGCCCGTATTCTCCGCACTCATCGCCGAGGGCGCGATAAGCTCGCTGCTCGATTCGGGCGTTACCGTTCGTTCTGCATTCTGCGGACCCTGCTTCGGCGCGGGCGATGTTCCGTCAAACGGCGCGCTGAGCATCCGACATACGACAAGAAACTTTCCGAACCGCGAGGGCAGCAAGCCCGGTGCGGGTCAGAGCGCATATGTCGCGCTCATGGATGCGCGCAGCATTGCCGCAACGGCAAAGAACGGCGGTCGCCTTACCTCCGCGCTCGGCACCGAGCTGCCGACGCATAAGCCCACCTACGACGATGCCGCATATCGCAGCCGCTTCTATAACGGCTACGGTCATGCAGATGAAAACGAGCAGCTTGTTTTCGGGCCTAATATCACCGACTGGCCCGAGATCCCCGAGCTCGGAGACGGACTTCTCTCCACCGTATGCTCGGTCATTACCGATCCCGTTACCACCACCGACGAGCTTATACCCTCAGGAGAGACCTCGTCCTACCGCTCCAATCCTCTCGGTCTTGCAGAGTTCACACTCTCCCGTAAGGACCCCGGCTATGTCGGCAGAGCAAAGGCGGCACACGGTGCGGCACCGACAGATGCAGTTCTCGGCGCGGTCGCAGCCATATCCGCTGAGCGCGGAGAAGCAGCGCCCGAAAAGCTCTCCTCCGGCAGCGCCGTATATGCGGTCAAGCCCGGAGACGGCTCTGCGCGTGAGCAGGCAGCCTCCTGCCAGCGCGTGCTCGGCGGAAACTGCAATATCGCCCGCGAATACGCAACAAAGCGCTATCGCAGCAACCTCATCAATTGGGGCATGCTTCCCTTCCTCTATAGCGGCGACGGCGAGAGCAGCTTTGCACTCGGAGATTTGCTCTACGTTCCGAGTATCCGCGAGGTCGTATCGTCCGGTGCGGCAGAATTTGACGCATATGTCATCTCCGCCGACGGCGCATATAAAAAGATAACGCTCGGTCTCGCACCGCTGACCGATGATGAGAAGAAGATAATTCTCTGCGGCTGCCTTATCAACTTTTATCGCGCGGGACTCTGAGCCGACACGGCGATATCGGCATTCGCCGCGGCGCGCATACCTCGATATATAATGTATTGTCGGCACGGTCTGCGAAACGGCGAAGCCCCGAAGCGATTCATTGATATGAACGGCTGAAAAGTCTATATATTCAAGGCCAATCTATATGCCGCAGAGCATCGCAACAAAAAGGAGAACACCATGCTTGACTACACAAAGAAAGAGCTGCTCGGTATACTCGCGCAGCTCGAGAAGATAAGCGACGGACTCGGCGTACTGCTCGATTCCGAGGAGGAACGCGCCGAGACATCCGGCGGCGAGGATGCCGAGACTGTCTGCGACGCGCTCGATGAGGCGCTCGACGGAGTAAACGAAGCATATTCGGTGCTCGACGAGCTGCTTGACGAGTAAAATGCCATATTCGATGATCTGCATGCTGTCCGACGGGTAAAGCACCGAGAAAACGGACTCTTGCATAACCGCTTGACCCAAATATAAAACGGTCATATCTGCCTCAGGGCGGGTATGACCGTTTTTTCGTTATTAAATTTGCTGTGCCTAAAAGCATTTGTCGAGCAGTCCGCACCGACAAGCGGCGCAAATCATCCGTCTAACAGGATCGGGATCAAAGTAAATCGCACTAATCGGAGCGCATCCGTCAACACCGACCCGAGCCGTCAAAGCGTGCTCGGTGCCGTGCCCGCCCCGGCAGAAGCAAGCAGCATGACCGCCGCGATGCCTCCGACAAGCAGAAGCATGC
>ULWN01026641.1_pt1 | contig 10875 bp, 5 predicted proteins | sample 1960371 | NCBI WGS metagenome assembly ULWN01 (sample SAMEA4835813, study PRJEB28245) | human gut metagenome | biome: gut microbiome; material: fecal sample | place: Denmark | collected 2008 | reverse complement strand
AGATGAAGAAACACTATGATCTTATTGTAGTGAGCAGTAAAGATTTAACTAAAAAAGATATGAAAGTTTTAAGAAAGAAATCTAAACAGATTTATTTCTATATGAGTTCAAAAAAGCCACATCATAAAGCTGAAACTTTAAAGGCTGATGGTATTTTTATTAGCAAGATTGATGATGCAGATGCATTAGATGCTCTTATTAAAGAAGCAAATCAGAATAAGTTAAAGGTTATTGTGAATAATGCCTATGATTATAGAGAAACTGTTTATAAGAATTCTAAGATGGTTGCAGGTGTAAACCAGACTTGTATGATGACTAAGAAACAGGGTAAGAAATATGTAAAACAGGATACTGAAGTATCAACACGCTTAAAGAAATATTTAAATACATGTCAGGAAAAAGGTATTGCGACTTATTTAGTAGAGTATACTAAAAATACTGACTGGAGAGCTGCAATCAATGCTTATTGTAAGAAGCATCATATTACTTACTACAATCCAACTATTAAGTAAGACACATGGAAACATGTGTTTTTTATATGTAAAAAAGACCTCCGAAGAGGTCTATTAATAGAAAACCCAAGCAAACATCGTTTGCACAATGCCGCTACTGTAAAAGAATATCTTTTTCCACCTGTCACGATGATACACTGTCTAAAACCAACTGTCAATGACTGATCTGAGAATTTTGAAGCGTCTTTTTACTTACTACAATCCAACTATTAAGCAAGACACATGGAAACATGTGTTTTTCATGTACAAAAAAGGGGTTTTTAAAAAAATTGGTTGGAATTCGATATTTAACTAATGTACCTGCAAAGGCTGATTGTTAAATAACTGGTTGGATAACCATATCCCTAATAATAAATATTGTTAAATAATTGGTTGAAACTTAGGACGGTATCTTGAATGATATCGTCCTGTTTTAATATACCGATTGGTGTAAGATTGTTAAAAAAGTGGTTGAAACTTTAATAAAGATAAAAGGCATCGCATATAGCAATGCCCTTAGCGTTATTCAACTTCTTCGCTGTCAATCTCGTCATCAGTAAAGATTTCACCAGTGATAGGGTCGAAATCGTAATCATAATCATTTGGATCGAAGTCATCGTTATCGTCATCTTCCATAGAAAAGCCTTCATAACGAAATACTGGACCTTTCTTAGGGATACCAGGGCCAACAAAGGTTGCACCAGCAAGTGCCATAGAAAGGTTTGTCTTTCTATAAAGGGTACGGCCACGAAGAATTTCAAACGAGTATCCTCGACCTTTCAAGTTGTTCTCTCGAATAATACGATTCGAACACTCTGTAAATCCATTACTGATAGTGATTGGACAATCCCACCAGTTGAAGATTTGTTCATAGAAGTTATGTACTGTCTTAGCGAGTGTCCTGAACTTCTCATAAATTTCATCTTCTGGAATTGATTCTTCCCAATTTTTAAACGCCTTTTGAGCATTCTCCTTGGAATCACGATTCTCATCATAGATATTAAAGAAATCTTCTTTTAAATCAAATGCCGTAGCAAGTGGCTTGTACTTATCTGTATTTCTGCACAAACGAATCTTAGCTGCTTCTTCATCCGAAAGGCTTTTTGCTCTGGTCAAAACCGTGTAAGCTAGTCCTTTCTTCGTTTTTATACGTTCTTTCTTGGAAACAGTATTCTGAATTTGTTTTCTTACATCTGTAACAGCCTCGTTTGCTTTCATAACTACATGAAAGTGATCGATGACCCAACGTGCTTTAGGCATCGCATCTCTGATGCTCTTTTCAAAAGGTCTATACATATCTGTACACACCCAAAGCACATTTTCTCGCCCCGGCATATTCATGAAATACTCTGTTAAAGTAGCTTGATTACGACCATTCAACATATCAAATAGGGTTCTGTGTTCAAGATCTGTGATGACTGTGATTTCACCTATCTTCTTTACTTTTATTTCATCGATTCCAAGAAATGTTGGAGTTTGAAATCGAAGTATGCTATTCATTTCTGTAATAAAGTCCTCAAATAAGCTCGCAACTGTTACATTAGAAAGCATAAATTCATTTGCAACATTGCTAAATGGAGATTCAAGAGACTTTTGAGCAATTAGTGTATATGCCCTAGTTGTAACTTTATGGTTCTCATTTACTGCGTTCACACTTGCTTGCCAGATATACCCACATTTTGGACACCGCTTTCTAGGAAAATGTATTGTCCATTTTAACGGTTTTCCTAATGCAGGAGAATCTGACACTTTAATATTACGAGCACCGTGTTTATAAAGCTTGTTTCCGCATTCAGGACAAATATCAGGCACATCACCGTCGTAGGAAGCGTCGATTACAGTATAGGATACCCCATCCTTAGTTGCTTCCGATGCTCCATTAACTTTAAGGTCCGGAAGTCCGAACACATCATCAAATGTAGCTGACATAGTTTCTCTCCTTTACGATCTGATTATTAGTGCTGATAATGTTCATCATTCTTTATTGTTTCCATTCAGATAATCGACAAGACCATCCATATCAACACGCTTATTCTTATCGACAAGGTCGAAAATTACGTCTGCAAGAGGTTTCCAAGCCTGTGAATCGGTAACAATTTTGTCTGCAAGTTCTGCAAAATCGTTATTCTTTAGAGCAACCGCAGCCATACGGATAATAGTTTCAAGACGACCGTCTGCAATAATAGCTTCTTTTGAGTTGGTACTGTTGCGAATTTGAATACGGCTTATATCGTCAGCCGCAACGTAATCAGCAATAGCATTGATAGTTCTTGCTCCGGTTACAGGAGAAACATCATCGCCCCATACTTCATTTATTCGGGAAACAATCTTTTTGAGAGATTCCTTCTTAGAAGAACGTCCCTTGCCTCCGGCACGCATTGGTTTTAGCATAGCTGGATCATCACTTTCTGTTTCGGGACGAAGACTATTGATTCTGAAATCAGAAAGCACGAGGTTGCTTACATCAATCTCTTCAAGTGAAGTACCTGCCAACTTATGTCCAAGAAGCTTACAGAAACCTGCAAATACTTCAAGATCAGGATCACCGAGGTCTACAATCTGAGAGATGTAATTGTAAGCAGAGCAATACTTTTTAAGCATCTTACGGAAAGTCATCAGCTTATCAAGATTTTCTCCGATTTCTTTTAGCTTGATTTCCGCTTGCTTTTTAGTGTCATCATCCCCAACACGTTCAGCATTATCGGCAACATCTTTCCATGTTGTATAAGCCGTCTGCTGTGCTTTTACGGCAGAAGTCCATCTATCAGCAGGAACGGAAACTGCACGATATAGGTTCTGTCTGTATACGTCCTTGTGTTCCTCCATATCAACGATGGATTTGTAACGAGCAATTTTATATTTTTGGAACTCTTCATCTGTATAGATATCTGATGTATCGAGTTCTTTCTTGATATCATAGATAATTTCGAGGCTTTGAGCATGTTCCATCTGCGCCCCGTTATCATACTTCTTAAAGGCTCTTACAACTGTCTCAGGGTCATTTACGAAGTCAAGGATATAAACCCTGTCCTTGCCAGGAAAAATACGATTAAGACGGCTGTAAGTCTGTACAATCTCGATATCGTTGGAAATCTTTTTGTCGATGTACATAGCACACAGTTTTGGCTGATTGAATCCGGTCTGGAATTTGTTTGCAACAATCAGCATACGTCTGTCTGGTGAATCAAAAGCGTTCTCTACGGTCTGATAACCAAGGTTGTTCATATTTTCCTCAGTATAATCGTAATCACGTCTGATAGATGCAAACGGATTCTCTTTGAGATACTTAAACTCATCAACAACAGTATCATCTTCTGGCATAACGCAGATATCTCCAGCAACCTTACCAGAGAAGGCAACAAGTGGATCACCAGGAACCTTGAATTGGAACTTTGGCTCAATCTTGCTGCGGTCATACTCTGGGTGCGCCTTGAGATAAGCGTCGATAGCGTATTTATAGCGGATAACAGAAGCTCTGGATGATGTTACAATCATTGCCTTTGCTTCACCATTCAGCATGGATGCAACATTCTTTACAAAATGTTCCACGATCATTTCCGCTTTGCTCATGACATTAGTCGGATGTAAAGACTGCCATTTGGCAATGGTACGAAGAGCCACACGCTCATCTACAAGCTTGTCCGATACAATATCTTCCTTCAGCTTGTATGCCGTTTTATAAGGCATATAACCCTTCAAAACGTCAACAATATAATTTTCTTCGATAGCCTGTCTCATTGGATAGAGATGGAAAGATTCGTTGATAGGTAATCCGGTCTTATCATCAATCTTTTCACCAGGTCTTCCAAATGTAGTCTTTGTTTCTGCTTTTGGTGTGGCTGTAAATGCAAAGAACGATACATTCTCAGGCATTGCACGGCCTTCCTGAAGCTGAGCAAAGTATGCGTCAATAGCATCCTCATCAGTCATGTTTTCAAGATCATCTTTAGACAATTTTCTGCCTTCACGCTTTGCAGCAAATTTTAAGGCTGCACGCATCTGTCCGGAGAAAGAACCACCTTGAGAAGAATGTGCCTCATCAATCAGAACAGCAAATTTTGCGTCTACAAGGTCTGTGTCGTTGGCAATAGCCTCGAATGCAAACGGGAATGTTTGAAGGGTTACAACGATGATCTCACGTTTTTCATGAAGCGCTGTAGCAAGCTGTTTAGACTTTGCTCCAGAAGACTTCTTAACATCATCTCCACCAACCATCTCAATCAAGCCGACAGTCTTTTTAAGCTGTTTGATAGTCTTCTTGATGTTAGTATCAAGACCCACACGGTCTGTTACAACGATTACGGAAGAGAATACACGCTGTCCTTTATCATCCATTTGACGGATCAGTTCATGTGCAATCCATGTGATTGTCTCTGTTTTACCTGAACCTGCGGAATGCTCGATCAGATATTTCTGACCAACACCATTTTTCTTGTAATCCTCGATACATTTAGTTACGCAATCCCATTGGTGGAAACGAGGAAAAATCTGAGTTCTTGACTCATACAAACGACCTGTAAGATCTTCTTTTTTTGACACTTCCTCAAATACAAAATTGTGGAAGATACGAAGCCAGTTATCCTTCTTACAAATCTGTTCCCAGAAATATGCTGTCGGATATTCAGTATCGCCAGGTTCTCTGGGCGGATTACCTGCATGTCCATCATTTCCCTTATTGAAAGGCAGGAATCTAGGTTTCTGTGGTTCAAGGTTCGTACACATCCAAATCTCATCTTCAGAGAGAGCAAAATGTACAACGGCACCACGACGAAACATCAGAAGATAATTTTTACGGTTTGTTCCGGGCTCGATAGGTCTTCTTTCGGTTTGATACTCAAGAATAGCATCTTCAACAGTCTGAGTAAGTTCCGTCTTTACTTCTGCAGTAGCAACAGGAATACCGTTGATAAAAAACACAAGGTCAAGAGACTTGTTTCCTGCAGTTTGGTAATGTACCTGGTGCATAACACGTAGAATATTCTTGTTATAAAAGTCAATCTGCTTTACAAGGCGAGGATCATCAGGGTAATGACCGGAACAGTTAATTGTCTGGTATCCAGCCATAGAAAATCCTTCTCGAAGAGTCATAATCGTACCATTGATTTCAAGAGACTTTACAAGAGCTAGACGAAGATTATTCTCCCAATTTGTGCCCATGTTTTTCTTCATTTTCTCAATCTTGTCAGGAGCTGTAGACTCCAGATATTCTACAAAGTCCTCCATAAAGAGTGCAGTGTTTGGGTCAAAACCCTGGTCATTTTGGCTTACCCGCCATCCATCTGTTTCGCTAAGACTGGCGAGCTTCTTTGAGATGTACCGCTCGAAATTGCTTTCGAGGTGAATAGTGTCTTTCATATATGAATTTACCTCCTTGCCACAAGCGTCCTTGTGGTGATGATTTAGTTTAAAGTTGAATCAATTTCATCCTTGCAAGTGAGTCAAACAAAAGGCTCGCTTGACTCCTATGCATGATTGAAATTATCGCAATTTATTTATTTTTGCTGTCATGACCAGCATATTTATTATTATTTGGATTGCATTGGTTTGCGTGATTATCCAAGTTAGTCTTATATGCATTGTTGTTTGGATTGTTTTGATTGGCATAGCCATTAATCTGTGCTTGTGTGTGCGTATGTCTGGATACTCCATGTCCTCTGCTTTTACTCATATGAAATAATCTTCTTTCTATGCATTTCTACAATCAATCTTGCCTGTGACTGCATTGTAAATAAGTGATTTCTTGTACTCTTCCAACTTTTGAATAACCTTATTGCTTTGCTCAATAGATTCATTGATTTTTGAACATTTGGAATCCAAAAAAGTTGCTATACTCTTTTGTTCATCAAGAGGTGGAACAGTTAAAATTTGCTTATCCCATATCGAAATAGACCATGTTGGAATACTTACACTATCTATAGTATCTGATAATATGCTTTGCTGTAGGCAATAAAATACAAAACGTTTACAATATTTGGGAAAAATATTTGTGCGTATAATATGGTCTGAATATTGCGAATGTGTTTTTGGGTAATATACATATGGAGTCCCATTTCTTGATAATAGTAAATCCTGCTCTGTTGTGTATTTATCTAAAGGAAAGTCACTAAATGAAGAATAAATATGCTTTTCCCCGGCCGTATAAAATACATCATAGCAATCATTATCAGACCAGTAATTTTTATCCAAAGAAATTCCTACATTTGCACAAGTATGAAAAAATTTAAATCGTTGTGTATACCAATTCGAAGGAATTTCTCTAATCCAATCGATTCCGCTGTCTTTCATTTCGACATTTAGATTTAAGCCTTTAGAAACGGCTTGAGTAATTACCGATTGCTTGTATTCTATTAATTTGTTCACGATATCTTTCTGCTTTTGAATAGCTTGGTCAATTGCTTCACATTTAGAATTAAGATAATTTACTATTTGATTTTGCTCACTTATTGGAGGAACGCATATTTTAAATTCTCTAGTATCTTTAGCAGATAGGTTGGCTGCACAAGAACCATTCATCCAATAATCTATTTGTTTTTTTATTAGGTTAGAATTAATTGAATAATTTAAATAATATGGGTTTATTTTATCATTTGGTCTTATTACAACTAAGGATGAAGCAATTGTGCCCTCTGTCAAATCTGTATTTATTGAACAGATTCCCAAGCTTCCTCGCAAACAAAAAATCAAATCATTAATACGAAGCTTTGCACCACGAAGACTGTTATATTTTTCAGCCGTAATGTATTTGCTGTTTTCGACAATTTCAAGTTTTAAATTATGTAAGTTTTCAGATGTAATAAAATTTACGCCACTGTCTTTAATATCGTTCCCACTAGGATATTGGTTACTTCTATCTCCATTAATTAAGCTGGATACATATTTGATATCCATCAAATTCCAATTTAAAGGAATTTGATGGATGCAATCTAAATTAGTCAATTTCATTTCTCTACTCATCAAAAATACCTCTCATAAATGTATTTAATTCGCTTTCAAGATTTTCAATTTCAGAAGCAATATCTTCAGGCTTTCTAGGTTCCTCATAGTGATAAAAATACTTGTTAAAACTAATATTAGTTCCAACAACGCCAACTTTGCCATCTTGCAATGGTCCTTTGTCGATAACAGTTTCGTCGATAAATGTCTCAGGTGCATACGGCAGAACTTCACGATTCATATATGCTTCAAATGTTTCATCAAAACCGATATTCTCAGAATCCTTGCTATCCGGATCAGGGACAATATTACCTTTTTTATCCTTGATAATAGGGTATTCAGAGCCTTTTACCATAAAGACATCTCGGACAGCTTTTGCAAGTTGCGGAGCAGATACGTTTGGCTTTTCCATATCACTTCGTATATCTTTTGCAAAAGTTGTTTCCCAACCGTATGGGTGAATCGTAGTACCGGCTTGAATAATTGCATTGCGAAGAATCGTCTTATTGTTATCTGTAAGTTTCTGTACAACGGCACTATCCATCATCTCAGACGCTTTTTCAGGTGTCATATGTATTTCAGCTCGAAGAGGTCTATATGTGGTAACTCGACGAAACATGAAGTCAGAAGTAGGGACAATAACACTATATTCATTTACTTCGCCATTAATATAAGCATTAACAACTTTTGAACGTTGTTCTTCAGTCATTTCGTATCGCTTATTTCCAATGTTTTTACGAATTGGGGTTTTCAAATCGGAAGCATCAATTAACTGTATATATCCTTTACGATTCTCAGGTTTATTATTTGAAAGAATCCATAGATATGTATTAATACCGGTACGGAAGAATTCCTCTGTACCAAGTTTTACGATACAGTCAATATAGTCTTTTTCAAAAATCCACCTTCTAATATTTGAACATCCAGAGCCTGCATCACCCGTGAATAAGGGTGATGCTGATAAAACAATGCCTGCTTTTCCACCGCCTTCTGAGATTGGTGCCATCTTATTGCATACATGCTGAAGAAACAGCATAGAACCATCATTAATAGGGGGGAGCCCAGCCCCAAATCTTCCTTTAAATCCCAGTTTTGCTTCATCCTCTACAGCAGACTTAGATTTGAGCCACTGTTTGCCGTAGGGCGGATTCGAAAGTTGATAGTTAAAGGTCATATTAGGAAAAGCATCCTCTGCAAGTGTATCTCCAAAAGCAACATGAGTAGACATATCTTTAATAGAATCATATTGGTCCTTGTCCTGATTGCTAACATTACGAAGCATCAGATTTGCTTTTGTAACCGCCCAGGACTCACCCTCGATTTCTTGTGCGTATGGTACGATGACAGTAGGAGCCTTCATCTTTTTATCCTTATGCCACTCATCCAGAAGGTCGAGTGCATCACAGATAAACCCACCTGTACCTACGGTTGGATCAGACATGGTTCTGATAGCCCCAGTATCACTATTGAGAAGTTCATCATCATTAGCAAAGAGCATTTCAACAGAAAGTCTGACGATATCCTTTGGTGTCATGAAATCCTCTGCATCCTCTGCTATAGATTCTCCATATCTTTGTATAAGATGCTCATAAATATCGGACATTTCACGGTCAGATACATTATCCGGCGAAAGGTCAAAAGTGCTGAATCTACGGCACACTTCATAAAGAAGACCCCCTTCTTGTAATGCTTTGGCAGTATTTTCAATCTTAAACTTGGTAAAAATCTCTCTTGCGTTTGGAGAGAACCCATTGATGTATTCCATAAGTGCATCAAACGTATCTGTTGCTCCAAGGTTATTTAATCTGAAAGATGTTACATTATAGAATGGTTTCTTTGAAGTTTGACAGTAGTTGTCACTTTCACGCCCCCATTCAGCTTCTTTTTGTTCAAAAACTTCGCATACAGCATCTCTTGTAGGTTCAAGAGCACATTCAAGTCTTCGAAGAAGTGAGAATGGAAGAACAATTCTGTTGTACTCGGATCTCTTAATGATATCACGGACATAGTCAGCAATCTTCCAAATTTCGTTTTCGTAATCGAAACGTTCTGTATTTTGTATTTCAGTCATTGCAGCATTCTCCTTTACCGTTTGTTTGGATTATATCCATATTGTCATAAGGCTGATTATCATCCCAACCAAAAATTTAACAAAAAAAATCCCAATACCATTATATCACGATACCAGGATTCATCAATTATTTCCAACCAATTATTTAACAAAAATATTGTAAACTTTTTATGAATTCCAACCAATCTATTTTTTTAGAGAGTAGCACTCCGGAATTCAAATTTCTCATTTTCCAACCAGAAATTTAACATACCCCAAAAAAGACCTCCGAAGAGGTCTTTTAATAGAAAACCCGAGCAAACATCGTTTGCACAATGCCGCTACTGTAAAAGAATATCTTTTTTCATCTACTGCAATGTTACACTGTCTAAAACCAACTGTCAACTACTAATCCTAGAAATTTGAAAGTTCCTTGGATTAATTTATTTGTCTTATAATAGGTAAAATTTCTATCAATCCTTCTTATTAATTTCTTCAATTCCCCACTTTCATATAAGGCAACTCCTTCACTTCTTACCATTTTCTTATGCATATACAATAATGTAATAATCTGTTGAATTCTCTCGTTACTCATTCTATTCTTTCTGAAATTAGAATTCATATGCGGAATATTCATTAGTTCTTCTGTAATGTCTTTCTTTGTTCGATGTTCTGCAGTATGAGATCTCAAATCATTTAATATACAATTACTATGAGCTGATGCATTTCTAATTTTTTTACAAGTTAACAACCCATAATAATCATATTTCATTTCCTTATCAGAGAAACGATTAGCACAATAGTGATAAAATCCAACCAATTTCCCAAACGATATTATTTCAATAAATGCCCAAACAGGATAATTACCTTCGTATTTTTCAATAATATCCCTGCAATAGATACCTCTTCTGTTCCTATTAATCTCAGATTCAAAATAATTCTTTTGCCTGTCATCCAAAGAACCAATATAATCTTTGACTATTTGATAACCATCTTCATCATACTCATCCATTTTCCTTAATAATTGTAGCTTCGTATGATGTTCAATATCCAAAGCCATTTCTACTACTCTATAGCGAAGACGCATATCAATGATTGACACATCTACTAGATACGCAAATTCCAAATTAATATACTTTCCCTCATTTTTTCCACCTGGATGTTTATCATAATTTTTTCTAAAAGAAGTCAGCTTATAATAATTATTGTTGTACTTGAGATATTGTTTGGCTGATTCCTCATCCATGATATTGAAAAGTATTCCCTTGTCTTTCAAATGTTGAATCTGTTCATCTAGAGATAATCTTGGTTTATCATTTTCCATCATCAATCTGCCACTCAAAATGTGGTTAAATATACCCACATCGAGATAATGTAAGTTCTCACGAACATTACTTACTA
>ULWN01025392.1_pt1 | contig 10935 bp, 9 predicted proteins | sample 1960371 | NCBI WGS metagenome assembly ULWN01 (sample SAMEA4835813, study PRJEB28245) | human gut metagenome | biome: gut microbiome; material: fecal sample | place: Denmark | collected 2008 | reverse complement strand
GGCCTTGCCGTGTGCGACGAGATCGTGCGCCTGCACGGCGGTACGTTTGACATTGGCAACGCCGAGGGCGGCGGTGCAGTCGTGACGATCGCACTGCCAATGGCATAAAAATAGAACGGGTGTTGCATTTTAGAAACGCCTGTGGTATGATATCGCATAGAAAAAGGAGAACCATTCATGGCAGAAGAAGCAAAGAAGAAGGCTTCCCCGTCTAAGTTCCGCACGAGCATCGGCGGGCAGGCGCTGATTGAAGGCGTTCTGATGCGCGGGCCGGGGAAGCAGGCCATCGTTGTCCGCTCGCCGGAGGGGCTTGTGGAGAAGGTAGAGGAGCTGACGCTCGTGCGAGACAAGTACCCGGTTCTGGGGCTGCCCATCATCCGCGGCGCGGTCACGTTTGTCGATTCGATGGTCAAGGGCGTCAAGGCGCTGATGTTTTCGGCGGACTATTTTCCCGATGACGACGTTGCCGAGCCGGGCAAGTTCGACCGGTGGCTTGAGGGAAAACTCGGAAATGAGAAGATGCAGAAGGTCATCACGGCGCTGGCGGTTTTTCTGTCGCTGGGGCTGACGATCCTGCTCTTTTTCCTGCTGCCGACGTTTTTGGCGGGCTTTATCGACCCGTATATCAAGAGCGCGGCGGTGCACAATCTGGTCGAATCCGTCATCAAGCTCGTGATCTTTTTTGCCTACATGATCCTCTGCTCCAAGCAGAAGGACATCTATCGCGTGTTCCAGTATCACGGCGCGGAGCACAAGACCATTTTCTGCTACGAGGCGGGGCTGCCGCTGACGGTCGAAAACTGCCGCAAGCAGCCGCGCCATCACCCGCGCTGCGGCACGAGCTTTCTTTTTGTCGTGGTGGTCGTGTCCATTCTTGTTTCAAGCCTTGTTTTCAGCTTTGTCAACTGGCGCAACATGTGGGTGCGCATGGGGCTGCACCTGCTGCTGCTCATTCCCATCGTGGGCGTGACGTATGAGTTCAACCGCTACGTCGGCGGGCACGACAACAGGGTGACGCGCTTTTTGTCGCGTCCGGGCCTGTGGCTGCAAAACTTTACGACCAATGAGCCGGACGACAGCATGCTCGAGGTCGCCATTCGGGCGCTCGAGCTGGTCATTCCCGAAGAAAAAGGCAAGGATGCGTGGTAAGCATGGCGATCACATACAATAATCTTTACCTCGACCTGCGCGCGGAGCTGAGGCGCGCGGGCGACGAGGAGGCAACGCAGTCCGCGCGCGAGCTCGTCTGCGCCGCGGCGGGCAAGACGCGCGAGGAACTGGTGCGCGACGGTTCTCTCTATGCCTCACCCGAGGTGGAAGCGGCCGCGCACGAACTGGTCAAGCGGCATCTTGCGGGCGAGCCGGTGGCCTACCTGATCGGCGAGTGGGAATTCTACGGCCTGCCGCTCGATATTTCACCCGCGGTGCTGATCCCGCGCCCGGATACGGAGGTTTTGGCAACGAAGCTCATCGACGCGGCGCGCGGCGCCGGGTCTTGCCGCATCCTCGATCTCTGTGCGGGCAGCGGCTGCATCGGCCTTGCCGCGGCGGCGAACTTACCGAACGCGCGCGTGCTGCTCGGCGAATACGATGAGGAAGCGCTGAAGATCTGCCGGCAGAACATCCGCCGCAACCGCTTGACATCTCGCGTGGCGAGCCTCAAGCTCGACGCGCGCGAAAAGCCTTCGCGCACGCTGGGCGAGTTCCGGTTCCTCGTCAGCAATCCGCCGTATATTCCGAGCGCGGACATTGAAACGCTCAATGCCTCCGTGCGCGAGCACGAGCCGCGACTTGCGCTCGACGGCGGCGCGGACGGACTCGATTTTTACCGCGTGATCTGCGAAAAATGGCGCGACGTCCTGTGCGAAAACGGCATGCTCTTTTTCGAGGTCGGCATCGGGCAGGCGGACAGCGTGCTGCGCATCATGCGCTCGAGCGGCTTTGGCGACATTCAGATCGTCAAAGATCTCAACAACATTCCTCGCGTGGTATACGGCACGCGAGTAGAAACGATTTGATCTTAAAAAACAGTTTACATAAAGAATCGGGAGGAACGCGAACATGGCAGAAAAAGCTCAGACGAAGGCAGCCGCGGCGATGGCTGACGACAAGAAGCGGGCGATCGAGACCGCGATGCAGCAGATCGAGCGCACCTATGGCAAGGGTTCGATCATGCGCTTTGGCGACAATACCGTGAGCAATGTGGAGGCCGTTCCCACCGGCTCTCTCGCGCTCGACCTTGCGCTCGGCATCGGCGGACTGCCCAAGGGCCGTATCATCGAGATCTACGGACCGGAATCCTCCGGTAAGACGACGCTTGCGCTGCATGTGCTCGCGCAGGCGCAGAAAGCGGGCGGCGAGGTCGCATTCATCGACGCAGAGCACGCGCTCGACATCACCTATGCCCGCGCCCTCGGCGTGAAGGTCGAGGATATGCTCGTCTCCCAGCCGGATACCGGCGAGCAGGCGCTTGAGATCACCGAGGCGCTCGTGCGCTCCGGCGCGATCGACGTGATCGTCGTCGACTCCGTTGCGGCGCTCGTGCCGCGCGCGGAGATCGAGGGCGAGATGGGTGACAGCTTTGTGGGCCTTCACGCGCGCCTTATGTCGCAGGCGCTGCGAAAGCTCACGGGTGCGGTCGGCAAGACGAACACCATCGTCATTTTCATCAACCAGCTGCGCGAGAAGGTCGGTGTGATGTACGGCAACCCCGAGGTCACTACCGGCGGCCGCGCGCTCAAGTTCTATTCGAGCGTGCGCATCGACGTGCGCCGCATCGAGGCGCTGAAAAACGGCAGCGAGATCATCGGCAACCGCACGCGTGCCAAGGTCGTGAAGAACAAGATGGCACCCCCGTTCCGCGAGGCGGAGTTCGACATCATGTACGGCGAGGGCATCTCGCTCATCGGCGAGCTCATCGATCTTGGTGTCAAACTCGGCCTTGTGCAGAAGAGCGGCTCATGGTATTCGATGGGCGAAACGCGCATCGGCCAGGGACGCGACGCAGCCAAGCAGTATCTGAAAAACAATCCTGAGATCGCGGACAACCTCGAAGCGGAGATCCGCCGCAACTTTGATAAGCTGATGACGGGCCAGTCCCGCGTGGCGGCGAAGGCCGCGGGCCGCGCCGTGGACGTCAGCGCCGACGATTTCAAGGATGAAGATTGAGAAGATCGAACGATCGAAACATAAGCAGGAGCGCGTTCTCGTGTATCTGGAGGGGGGAGACCTCCTCCGGATCACCGAGAGCGAGCTTCTGCGTTTCGGTTTATGCATAGGGCTGGACATTGACGATAGGACTGTGGTAGAATTACAGCAGTCCGGCGCGCGGAGCGAAACGCGCGTGCGCGCGGCGAATATGATCTCGTCGCGCCCACTTTCGCGCAGAGAGCTTATCAGAAAGCTCGGGGAGAAGGGCGCGGCAGAGCCCGACGCGGAAGCGGCGGCGGACTGGCTCGAAGAGATCGGCGCGCTCAATGACGCGGACTATGCATTGATGCTCGTGCGGCATTATGGCGGCATGGGCTACGGCGAAGCGAAGATCCGCGACGAGCTCTACCGGCGCGGCGTGCCACGCGAGTTGTGGGAAGATGCGCTTGCTGCCTCACCCGATGTGCAGGAGGCCATCGCGCGTGTGATCGCACAAAAGACAAAGGGCCGCACGCTCGACGAGAAAGGCAGAAAGCGCCTTTCCGACATGCTGCTGCGCCGGGGATTTGCCTGGCGCGATGTGCGCGCCGCGCTTGCCAAGATCGGCGAAGATACGACAGAATTCGATTACGAAGAGTGATCGTTTGTGATATTTCTACGGACAGGAGAGAAATTATGTCCTACAATGTGTTCTTTATTTCCCTCGGCTGTGCCAAAAACCAGGTCAACTGCGAGCAGATGATGGCCACGGTGCAGCACGCGGGGCACAATATCGTCCTCTCGCCCGAGGGGGCGGATGTGGCCGTGGTCAACACCTGCGGCTTTTTGGCTTCGGCCTGCGAGGAAGCCATCGATAATATCCTCGAAATGGCGGAGCTCAAGCAGGAGGGAAGACTCAAGAAGATCATCGTCACCGGCTGCATGGCGCAGCGCTACAAGGACGATGTGCTGCGCGAGCTGCCCGAGGTGGACGCGGTGCTCGGCACCGGCAGCTACGGCGACATTGCCCTTGCGCTCGACGAGGTGATGAGCGGCGCAGCGCTGCGGCCCTGCCACATGGGGGATATCCACCACTGCCCGCAGGGCGGCGCACGTATTTTATCCACGCCTCCATGGTATGCCTATCTCCGCATTGCCGAGGGCTGCGACAACTGCTGCGCCTATTGCGTGATCCCGCGTCTGCGCGGGCGCTACCGCAGCCGCCCGATGGCGGAGCTTTTAGACGAGGCGAGCGAGCTTGCCTCCGCGGGCGTGAAGGAACTCATCGTTATCGCGCAGGACATCACGCGCTACGGCACGGACTTCAACGGCGAACATCAGCTTCCTGCGCTGCTGCGCGAGCTGTGCAAGCTCGACTTCCACTGGATCCGTCTGCACTATCTTTATCCCGATGAGATCACCGAAGAACTGATCGATACCATCGCCGAAGAGAAGAAGATCGTGCCCTACCTTGACATTCCCATCCAGCACTGCAACGACGGCATTTTAAAGGCGATGAACCGCCGCGACACGAAGGAGAGCCTCCGCAAGGTATTCCACGACCTGCGCGAGCGCGTGCCCGGCCTGGTGCTGCGCACGTCCATCATCGCGGGACTTCCCGGCGAGGGGGAGAAGGAGTTCGAAGAGCTCTGCGACTTTTTGCGCGAGGAGAAGATCGAGCGCGCGGGCGTGTTCCCCTTCTCTCCCGAAGAGGGGACGAAGGCTGCGGCGATGGAGCATGTTTCCACCGAGGAAGCCCAGCGCCGCACGGAGCTTTTGGTCGACGTGCAGAGCGAGATCATCGACGCGTACAACGACTCCGTCCTCGGCGACATTCGCGAGGTGCTGTGCGAGGGCTGGAGCGAGGAATCGCAGTCTTTTGTCGGCCGCAGCTACGCCGAGTCCGTGGATATTGACGGAAAGATTTACTTTTCTTCGAATTGTGATATTATGGCAGGTGAGTTCGTCAACGTGCGCCTGACCGGCACGATGGACGGCGAGCTGACCGGCGAAGCGGTCGAATAATTTTAAAGCCCTGCAAGGCGGGAGGAAAGAGAGACAATGACAACTGCAAACAAGCTGACGATCCTGCGCATTGCGCTGATCCCCGTATTTTTGGTGGTGCTGTACCTTGATTTCGCAGGTGCGAGATGGTGGGCACTCGGCATCTTTGCCGCCGCATGCCTGACGGATTTTGCCGACGGCTACATTGCCCGCCACTGCAACCAGATCACAAATTTCGGCAAGTTCATGGACCCGCTGGCGGACAAGATGCTCGTCATGGCGGCGATGTGTTACTTTGTCGAGTGCGGGCAGATGCCCGGCTGGTGCCTTGCCATCGTGCTGCTGCGCGAATTTGCCGTTTCCGGCATGCGCCTTGTCGCTGTGGAGCAGGGGCGCGTCATCGCGGCAGCATGGTCGGGCAAGATCAAGACCGCCTCGACCATGGTGTGCCTGTGCCTGATGCTGGTCTTCCAAAGCAACCTTTTGAACCTCGTGTGCATCGTGCTCATCGTGGCGACGACCGTGTACTCCGGCATTGAGTATTTCGCAAAGAACCTCGACGTCTTCAAAGAGGCGGACTAAATCTGTAATTCCATCTTCTCAAAGGAGAGTTATCATGTATTTATACAATTCCGCGACCCATAAAAAGGAAGAATTCAAGACCCACACGCCGAACCATGTGGAGATGTACACCTGCGGTCCGACCGTGTACCACTTTGCCCACATCGGCAACCTGCGCTCCTACATCATGGAAGACGTGCTGGAAAAGTACCTGCGCTTTTCGGGCTACAGCGTGAACCGCGTCATGAACATCACCGACGTCGGCCACCTGACGAGCGACGCCGACGAGGGCGAGGACAAGATGGTCAAGGGCGCTAAGCGCGAGCACAAGACCGTCATGGAGATCGCCCAGTTCTACACCGACGCGTTCTTCGCCGACTGCAAGAAGCTCAACATCAAGCGCCCCGACGTCGTCCAGCCCGCAACGGGCCTCATCGACGACTACATCAAGATCATCACGAAGCTGCTCGACACCGGCTATGCCTACCTCGCCGGCGGCAACGTCTATTTCGACACGAGCAAGCTCGAGCGCTACTATATCTTCAACGACCACAACGAGGAAGACCTCGCCGTCGGCGTGCGCGAGGGTGTAGAGGAGGACGAGAACAAGAAGAACAAGAACGACTTCGTCCTCTGGTTCACCAAGTCCAAGTTTGAGGATCAGGCGCTCAAATGGGATTCTCCCTGGGGCGTGGGCTATCCGGGTTGGCACATCGAATGCTCCGGCATTTCGATGAAATACAACGGCGAGTATCTCGACCTGCACTGCGGCGGCGTGGACAATGCCTTCCCGCACCACACGAACGAGATCGCGCAGAGCGAGAGCTACCTCGGTCATCCCTGGTGCCTCCAGTGGTGCCACGTGGCGCACCTCAATACTTCGCACGGCAAGATGTCTAAATCCAAGGGCGAATTTTTGACGGTCTCGCTGCTTGAGGAAAAGGGCTATGACCCGCTGGCGTACCGCTTCTTCTGCTTACAGAGCCACTACCGCAAGAGTCTTGTCTTCACGTGGGAAAACCTTGACAATGCGGTCGCCGCGTACAACAAGCTCATCGCGAAGATTGCGAATATTAAGGACGAGGGCGGCGTGGACGAGGCGGTGCGTGCCGAGTACCGCGCGAAGTTCATGAAGGAGATGGACAATGACCTCAACACCGCCATGGGCGTGACCGCGCTCTATGACGTGCTCAAGGCCAAGACCACGGGCGCGACGAAACTTGCCATCATCGGCGACTATGACACGGTGCTGAGCCTCGACCTTCTCAAAAAGGCCGAAGCCGAGCGCGAGACGAAGGAGAAGGCTGCGTCTCAGCAGAGCGCGGGCGGCTTCACGGTCGTCTCCGAGGACGGCACGGCGGACGAGGGCATCGAGAACCTGATCCGCCAGCGCGCGGAGGCCAAAAAGGCGAAGAACTTTGCCGAGGCTGACCGCATCCGCGACGAGCTCAAGACGCAGGGCGTCGAAGTGACCGACATGCCCGGCGGCGCAAAGTGGAAGCGCGTGTAAAAACCGATCGATGAGAAAAACAGGTGCGGCGAGGGGATCGCCTGCACCTGTTTTTGCCTGTAAGTGATGAAGAGAATGCATCGATCGGCGGTTTTAATGAAAAATAGAAATGAATCATGGTAAACGGTGTCATTCAATAGTCGCAACGTGGACGGGGGAATTTAACTCGCTTTTCGGCAGCGGATATGATATGCTTTTTCCTGAGAAAACCAGAAAGGACGGGGTTTCCATGATCAATATTTTCGATATGATGGGGCCGGTGATGGTCGGTCCGTCCAGTTCGCATACAGCAGGCGCGGCGCGCATCGGCAACATGGGCAGAACGCTGCTCGGCGAAGAGGTGGCGTGTGCAGACATCGGCTTGCACGGCTCGTTTGCTGAAACGGGCTTCGGCCACGGCACGGACCGCGCGCTTTTGGCGGGACTTCTCGGCATGAAGCCGGACGATCTGCGCATTCCGAATGCCTACGATGAGGCAAACCGCGCGGGCATGGCGTATTCCTTCCACACGGTGGAGCTGCGCGATGCAAACCCGAACACCGCGCTTTTGGAGCTGACGGGGAAAAGCGGAAAAAAGATGACCATTGAGGCCTCCTCTGTCGGCGGCGGCGCGATCGTCGTCAATAAGATCGACGGCATCAACGTGAACTTCACGGGCGACTTCAACACACTGATCGTCCGCAATCAGGACGAGACCGGCTCCGTCGCTGCGATCACGTCTATTTTGAGCCAGGTGCACATCAACGTGGCGAACATGAGCGTCAACCGCCATCGCCGCGGAGGAGATGCGCTGATGGTCATTGAAACAGATCAGCACATCAAGCCGCGGCAGGTGGAATTTCTCTCTGAGCTGCCGGGTATCCTGAGCGTGACTTATTACGATAAGGAGGACGATGAAGATGGCGCTGGATTCGATGAAGGAAATCTTTGAGCGCTCGGCGCGGGAAGAAATCCCGTTCTGGGAGATCGTTTTGAAGTACGACATGGAAGAGCGCCAGGTGAGCCGTCAGGCATCAATGGCCAAAATGCTTTCCACCTGGCAGGCGATCCAGGACGCAGCCGATTCCTACACCGGCACGCAGCGCAGCGTGAGCGGACTGGTCGGCGGCGACGGACTGAAAATGCGGCTGTACGCGCGCCGCGGCGAAAGCATCGGTGGGGAGTTCATAGATGAGGTCATCGTGCAGGCGCTTTCCATGGCGGAGTCGAACGCCTGCATGCGCCGCATCGTTGCCGCGCCGACGGCAGGTTCCTGCGGCGTGGTGCCGGCAGTGCTGCTGCCGCTGTGCGAGCGTGAAAAGCACACGCAGCATGAGTTGCTGGAAGCACTGTATGTTGCCGCGGGAATCGGGGCCGTCATCGCGCACCGCGCAAGCATTTCCGGTGCGGCGGGCGGCTGTCAGGCGGAGATCGGCACGGCATCAGCCATGGCGGCGGGCGCGCTTGTGTCTCTGCGCGGCGGCACGAACGAGCAGATCGGCCACGCGGTGGCCATGGCGCTCAAGAATCTGATGGGCCTTGTCTGCGACCCTGTGGCGGGCCTTGTCGAGGTGCCGTGCGTCAAGCGCAATGTTATCGGTGCGGTGAATGCAATCTCCGCGGCAGATATGGCACTGGCAGGCATTGAAAGCCGCATTCCCGTCGATGAGGTCATCGACGCGATGGGCGAGGTCGGACGCCGTATGCCGGTCGAGTTCCGCGAGACGGCGCTCGGCGGTCTTGCCGCTACGCCAACGGGCAAGCAGATCAAAGAGCGCATGCCGAAGGGTGCGAGGTAAGCAAACAAACGAAAAAGAGAAGGGATCCGCCGTATGGCGGATCCCTTTTTTCATGCGCAACAGATGCGGAGATCTCGGCATTTATTGACTTGCAGAAAAATATTAGGCCTATAGGGATAATCAATCGATAATTTTTGCGCATTTGATTGAAAATGCCTTAAAAAAAGCGGTATAATCGCTCTCAGGATTAGATTAGGAGGGCAGCTATGAAACCTGACACGGAGAAAGTCCTGAGCATCCTTGCTATGCATGAGAACGATCCGTCCAACCTCATTGCCATTTTGCAGGATGTGCAGGCGGAATACAATTACTTAAGCGAAGCAAACCTGACGCTCATCGCCGATACGCTCGGCGTAAGCGTATCAAAGGTATACAGTGTGGCGACATTCTACGAGAATTTTTCGCTGGAGGCCAAGGGAAAGCATATCATCAAGGTCTGCGCGGGTACGGCGTGTCATGTGCGCAAGTCCGGGCCGATCTATGATGCGATCTATGAATACCTCGGGCTGCACGGGAAGAAAAAGACTTCGGACGACGGCCTCTTTACGCTCGAAACGGTCGCGTGCCTCGGTGCCTGCGGATTGGCGCCGGTTATGACCGTGGACGGGGAAGTACATGCCAAGATGGATCCCGAGCATGCTATTGAGCTGCTCGACTCCATTCGCAAAAACGAGGGGGTGCAGGCGTGAACAAGCTGAATAGAGAAGAATTCCGCGCCCTGCGCGCGCAGGCGGAGCATGATCTTGCGCAAAGCCGCGAGGTGCCGTCCATTCTCATCTGCGCGGGCACCGGCTGCATTGCCGGCGGCGCAATGAAGATTTACGACAATTTCAAGGCCGAGTGTGAATCGCGCGGGTTGAAGGTCTATGTGGGGCTGAAGCACGACACGGACGAGGAGAAGAGCCTGCACGTCAAGATGAGCGGCTGCCACGGCTTTTGCGAGATGGGCCCGCTCGTGCACATCGAGCCGATGGGTGTGATGTACATTCACGTCAAGCCCGAGGACTGCCACGAAATTCTGGAAAAGACCGTCCTCGGCGGCGAGGTCATCGACCGCCTTGTTTATCATCTGGACGGCGTGGCGTATCCGAAGCAGGAGGAGATCCCGTTTTATAAAAAGCAGCACCGCGTGGTGCTGGGAAACTGCGGCACGGCGGACGCCGAGGACATCGAGGAGTACATCGCCAAGGGCGGTTACAGCGCGTTTGAAAAGGCGCTGTTCGAGATGACGGACGAGGAGATCTGCCGCGACATTCTTGATTCCGGCCTGCGCGGCCGCGGCGGCGGCGGTTTCCCCGCCGGACGCAAATGGGACGGCGCGCGCAAGCAGAAGAGCGCAAAGAAATACATCGTCTGCAACGGCGACGAGGGCGATCCCGGCGCGTTCATGGACCGCAGCGTGATGGAGGGCAACCCCCACAGCGTGCTTGAGGGCATGATGATCGCGGGTCTTGCCGTCGGCAGCGACGAGGGCTACATTTACGTGCGCGCGGAATATCCGCTGGCGGTGAACCGTCTGAAAACAGCCATTGCCAGAGCGGAGGAGACAGGGCTTCTCGGCGAGCATATCCTCGGCAGCGATTTTAACTTCCGCATTCATGTTGCCAAGGGCGCGGGCGCATTCGTCTGCGGCGAGGGCAGCGCCCTGACTGCGTCCATCGAGGGCAACCGCGGCATGCCGCGCGTCAAGCCCCCGCGCACCATTGAGCACGGCCTGTGGGCTGAACCCACGGTGCTCAACAACGTGGAGACTTTTGCCAACGTCCCGCTCATCATCAAAAACGGCGTGGAGTGGTACCATAGCATCGGCACGGAGAAGAGCCCCGGCACGAAGGCCTTCGCCCTGACGGGCAACGTGGTCAACACAGGCCTCATCGAAGTGCCCATGGGCACGACCATTCGTGAAGTCGTTTTCGACATCGGCGGCGGCATTCCCGACGGCAAGAAGTTCAA
>ULWN01008477.1_pt1 | contig 11112 bp, 10 predicted proteins | sample 1960371 | NCBI WGS metagenome assembly ULWN01 (sample SAMEA4835813, study PRJEB28245) | human gut metagenome | biome: gut microbiome; material: fecal sample | place: Denmark | collected 2008 | reverse complement strand
TATCAAAATCGGATCTAATTAAAGCTTTAATCGGCCATTTTAGTTTGTTTTGATAATAATACGTATAATCTTCTTTCCAGGTTTTCTTTTCGCTATCCTTTAAATTCACATAAGTTTCCTCTTGCTTAGCGACCTTGACTTTTCCTAAGGCAGAAAGGCAGGCCACCATCTCATTATCATAACCGGTATAACTTTGGGAGTTTTTAGAAAAACCTTTTTTCGCCAAATAATATTTTTTCCGGTATCCCATATTATGCCCATCCCCCAAAACAAAACATCTTCTTTTTACCAATAAAAACATTTTCAAATACCGCAAAAACCGAAACATACGCCGGATTTTAACTTTTCCATTAGGAGCTGTATAATTAGCATATCCCAGTACGACCGCAGTATCGGGAGTGAAATAAGTACGCATTGCACTTACCCAATGAGAAGAAGCCGGACAACAGTTTATTTCAGAAAAAAGCAAAACGTCGTAACGGGCAGCTAAAATTCCAATATTGATCGCTAATTTTTTTGTACTTCGGAACTTTGTTTCCGGGAAAATACGGGTCGTTCTCAACTGGGAATATTTTTTTTGCATTTCTGTTAAAACCTCCTGCGTCTCGTCTTCGGAACATTCATCCACCACAATAACTTCAAAATTAGTATCTTCCTGATTCAAAAAATAAGGCAAATTTTTCCTCAATTCTTCAGCCCTGTTATTGGAGGTAATAATGACAGATACTCCTTCTTTTTCTTCTTGCGGAATCTTTTTTTCCTTTGAGCAAATAAGCAGGCATTTGTACAGCACACTCACCAAATGATAAAGAAAGAACACCCCTGCAAACAAAAAAAGATACTTATTTTCACCCAGATTTTCCCAAAACTCTATAAAATTATTCATTATAAACTTTTACCTTTATACCGTTAACTTTCTTTATTTCACTATTTTCCATTTTTTTGGAAAAAATCAGACAAATATACGTACTTATCTAGGATTTTTTTTGCAATTCCGGATATATTTTGTGAAATTTAAAGCTGTAACTAACACATAAATTTTATTGTATTATGAGCCAAAAATCAAAAGGAATCATCGGTATTTTAACCGGAGGAGGAGATGTACCGGGACTTAACCCGGCCATTCGTGCAGTAACTATCAGAGCTCTCAGAGAAGGATATAAAGTTATTGGCATCCGTCGGGGTTGGCGGGGCCTGATCGATATCGTACGGGACAAAAAAGCAGATAATTCCGGAAACTTCTTTGAATTAACGGAAGAAATTGTCAACAGAGCAGGGCGTACCGGAGGAACTTTTCTGCATACTTCCCGTACGCGGGCATCCCATGTCCCACAGGAATCCGTCCCCCAGCATCTGAAAGACAAGTATACGGATAAAGTCAATGACCTGACCTCTGAAGTACTTCAGAATCTAGAATTTATGGGTATTGATTATCTTGTTCCGATCGGAGGGGACGACACGCTGAGTTATGGCGTAAGATTGAGTAAAGAAGGAGTAAAGGTCATTGCTATTCCCAAAACGATGGACAATGACGTACCGGGAACAGATTATTGTATCGGTTTCAGTACTTGTATCACCCGAACGATAGAATTGACCCATAGTCTGCGGACTTGTGCCGGTTCACACGAACGCTTGCTGGTTCTGGAAGTATTCGGACGCTATGCCGGATTCTCTGCTATGCTTCCTACTTTAGCAGGAGCCGCCAACCGCTGTGTGATCCCGGAATATCAATTTAACATCGATCGGCTCTGTGAGCTCCTTTGCCAGGACAGGTATACCAATCCCAGTAAATATTCCGTTGTTCTCATTTCCGAAGGAGCTACCTATAATGGAGGGGATATGATGTTTCAAAGTGAGGAAACCGATATGTTCGGACATAAAAAATTAGGAGGAATAGGAGATCATATTGCCAATCAGCTGAAAGAACTTTCCCCTAAATTCAATCATGGAGAAAGCATTAATGTAATCAACCAAAAACTGGGTTATCTAGTGAGATGCGGGAATCCGGATGCAATGGACTCTATTGTACCTATGGCATACGGCAACCTGGCGCTGGATCTGATCTCCAAAGGGATGCACGGACGTCTTGTCATTCTGCGTAACGGACGTTATGACAACGCTCCTATCGAAATTGTAACCAGTACGAAGAAATTAGTGGATGTGGAGAAATTCTATAACACAGACCGGCTTCGTCCGAAATACAACAGTTTCGAATTTATGCCTCAGATGATACTTTAAAAAGGAGGGACCGTAAGGTCCTCCTAAAAAGAGGGAAACGGATATTTATTATCCACAAAAACAGATCGATCCATCGCTGGTGAAAAAACGGTAGTTCCTTATCCTATTGTAGAAGGACAGGGGATTCTTCATCAGCGATGGATTAGATTATTGTCGTTCGGCACGAACGAACATCCGTTCACGAGCAACAATCAAGCTATTCCTATCTATTAGGCATGGTATCAGGTGAGATACTATCTACTGCTATAATAACCGTTTCCTGTTCTACAATCACAGCGGAATCTTGGGGCTGATTCATCCGGGCAGCCTGCTTTTTAGCAGAGTTCCGGCAAGAAACTACTGAAATAAACAATAGAATCAAGACAATATATCCGAATTTTGTTTTCCAATTTGTTTTCATTTTTCCCGTATTTTAAGTATAAGTTCGTCATTTTATACGAAACAGGGAAATTGAAGTTTATAAAAACTGGAATTTTATTCCTAACGACAAACTAAAAATATCCGTTAGGTGTAAATACTTGTTAGTAAAATAGCTGATGATATACAAATCGTTTGTCCCCACCTCATAAAAAAGAGTGATATGATCCGTCAATAACTTCGGTTTCAAATCAAATCTAAGCCGTTGTCCGAAAGCAATATTGAAACGCAAATTTGTCGCGACATTATAATATTTGTCCGGATACTTGGCCGGATCCCTGGTCCAGAATTCCTCTCCAAAGATTTTATTGATATAGAGACTTACCGTAAAAGGTTCCCCTACCCAACGACTGTTTTTAATACGAAGTTTCCAGGGAATATAATTCTCCTTTAACGTAATTGTAATATGATGTTCCTTTCCGTCGAATTTCGGTAAATAACCCAAAAAAATATCAGTTTCCCATTGTTTTTTCTTTCCATAATCCCAACCCACACCTAAAGAAAAAAGTCCCATGCCTCCGGCAAACTGGAATTTGTTATACCGGGGTACTAATCTATTCCATCTCGATTGATACTTTTCCTGCAATTTCTCATGCTTGCTAATTTTTTCTTTATTAAGAGACTGAGCGAAAGCTGCATTTCCTCCCCCTTCCAAACAAATAAAAATCAATACATATCTAAAAATAGACCACCTCATAAGAATAATTCTCTTTCGTTACTGTAAACAACAAATAGTTTCGATTCTTCATTGCATCTGAACCATAATAAATAATTCCATCTTCAAAGAAATCATTTACCATCAAATGATGCTCGTGTGCATGTACACAAAAACGCAGATTTTTCAATTTTTTCAAATATTCCTGGAAAGGAACTTTGACATTATTGTTAAAAATCACATTCCCCGGCTGCGTATGCATAACGGCTATGGAGGAATGAATCGGCTGCTCTAAAGTATCAGCAATTTGTTCCTGAATAAACTCAAAATCCGGTACAGGAATAGAATAATCGTAATCCAAAGCATTGGTATTCAGGCAGACAAATTTTATACCTCCATATACAAAAGCAAAGTTCAAAGCCCCGTACATAGCTTCATATACTTCTCTTCCCGAACCTAAATTATCATGATTCCCAATCACAGCCATATAAGGCACTTTCAATCGACTCATGATATCGTGAATCCAGCAATATTCCTTTTTCAATCCGAAATCAGAAATATCTCCCCCATGTATCACAAAATCGATATCATCCCGTCTATTTACAGCATTTACGAAATCTTCCGTCTCATCATACCAACGTTGTGTATCTCCCATCGCGATAAAACGAACGGTATCCCTATTCCGATCTGAAATTCGCAAGCGCTCTATGTTCTTTTCATTGATGTGTTTATATTTTTCATCCAGTCTCAATTCATAAGGATGATATTCAAATACCTGTTCACAACTGCACAAAATCAAAGCCGAACAAATCATGCTAATACAAAATTTTCCCTTCATTTCATTGTGTTTTAATTTTTCTCTCTTTCTAACAAAATGTATGCCTCTTTCGTATTTTTTTAATTTTTAAGTTCGTTCTTTATCGGGCATACATGTAAAGATGTACGAAAGATTTGCATAGTTTCTCTAATTATTCTATATTATTAAGAAATAATATCAGAAAAAGTAAACGATTTTATAAATTTTATCGTTTATTATATTTACATGTAAAGGAAAACAGATATCTATGGATATGTCTATTAATAAAAGGTTAGAGAAATTTTTATTCGAAAAGGATATTTCTCAGGAAAAATTGAGAATCAAATTGGGGTTAAAAACACGCCAGCAAGTCAGCAATTGGATAAATTGTCACGACCCTATCCCGGATAAACATGTATTAGCCATCATCCGGCAATTTCCTGAATTAAATGCCAATTGGTTGTTGCGGGGTGCCGGAAATATGTTGATCGACCAAAAGCAATTGAGACAAATCAACCGGAACGAATATGGCTTTTGTGAAGATTGTATAGACAAAGACAAAGAAATTGAAATGCTTAAAAACCTGCTGGAGAAAAAGGAACAGGAATTAAAAGAGCAATACAAAGAATCCGGAAAGCTGGAGGAACGGCTTTATCAATATGAAAAAAAAGAAAAAAAGAGAAACGATTAGTCCTTCCCTAATCGTTCCCTTCTTTACAATACCTTTTTATAATATTATAGGCATCAATAATCCCTAATTCTCCTGCTTTACTCAAATCAGCATTCGCCTCTGCCTTCCTTCCGGTATAGATATACAACAGTCCTCTGTTAAAATAAGCTTCAGCAAATTCTTTATCCTGCCGGATCACTTCGGAATAAGCCTCTATTGCCTGATCTATTTTTTCACTCTTCACATACACATTGCCGATATTGTACAAAGCGAATATAAAAGCGGGATCGATTTCCAGGCACTTTCGATACCCCTCCAATACCTGAGAATAATCTATAATACGCTTCACCTGTTTTTCCTCCCCTATAACTTCAACCGTATTATCCTCTATCGATTCTATATAATCCAACATTTGCATCCGGGCATTGGCTTGGTTAAATAAAGCCAGTAAATGGTTTGGTTCCAGTTCGTTGACAGCCACAAAATCCTCAATTGCTTTCGGATACTCCTGGCTATTCATATAGAAAATTCCCCGCATCAGATAATCATCTGCAGTAGGCTGCTGTTTAATCTTCGAACTGAGTTGTTGAATATTCTCTTCTATGAAAGAGGCCGGGTACCTGTATTTTCTATTGGATAAGGATAAAGAAGGCTGATAATTATGCTGTTGATTATAATTCATGATATGCGTATTATAATACTGGACTTTACCATTTCTCAGCGAATCCAGACTCAGGTACTGTACACAGAAAATATCCTGTAAAGAAACGATTACATTTTTATCCTGTACCCTGCCATTGATAACATCCCGCATTTTGTCCTCCCGGGCATTAAAGTCTATTAAGCGCTGGAAATTTTCCGTTGTATCCACCAAAGCATTCCTATCCCCCTCTTTCATTTTTCGGTAACGGTCCATAACTGCCAACGCCCTCCCATGGTCCTCATCGGCAGCCGCATAATGCTGAAGGGCATTATTCACTGCAGCACGGGCTAAATAAGCTTTTACAAAATCGGGATACAAACGAATACTTTCCGAAAAATCCTCATAAGCCCCGGCATAGTCTTTGATTTCCATCTTCAATAATCCCCGGTTAAAGTAAATCAGGATATTATCCGGATTCGTCTCGACAACTTTATCCAAATCGGAAATAGCATTATTGTAATCTCCGACTTCAGCTCTCAACATCGCCCGATTATAGTAAGCATAAATATAAGTACTGTCTATTTTTATTATTTCCCCATAATCTTTCAAAGCATCCGGAAATTTTTTCATTTCATACCAGACGATAGCTCGGCTCATCAATATTTTTTTATTTTTAGGATTTGCTTTCAAAGCCCGGTTATAATCCTCTATCGCATTGTGGTAATCTTTCTGCTTATACCAGAGATAGCCCCTGAGACCAAAAGCATCATCCGAAAACATATTCAATTTTATAGCTGCATTGCAATCAGCCATTGCCCCTTCAGGATCATCCAGTTTTTCTCGCATAATGGCCCGGTTCAAATAAGCCGCCAGCAATTTATTATCTATCATTAAAGATTTGGAATAATCTTTTTCCGCTCCTTTATAATCTCCGGTTTCCGCCTTGGTGATTCCCCGGTTTGCATATACATAAGCATCACTGGGATCCAAAGTTATCGCTTCGTTATAATCCCGCATAGCTTCTTTAAATTTTCTCAGATTGTGATAAGCAATCCCCCGATACATATAAGCATAAAAATAATTGGGATTCAAATCAATCGCCTGCGTATAATCCGCTATCGCACCTTCGTAATCGTCCAGATTCATCTTTGCCAATCCTCGGAAAAAATAGGGTTCTGAAAGATAAGGTTTTATCCGGATAATATTATTAAAATTGTCGATCGCACTTACATAATCGTCAAAATAGATGGCATTTTTTCCCATCTGTAACATATTATAGGTATTCCATTGTGCTGACGCACTCAATGTAAGCAGCAATAACAGACCTCCCCAAAACCCTTTACACAATATATTTTTCATGTAATGTCCTAACCTGTTTTAAAGCAGTAAATATAGATAAAAAGAGATGATTCTGAAAAGCCGGATTTCCTTTTTTCATTTTTTTTGCTCTAATATTTTAAATTTAATGAGAAATATTCTACTTGTACCTGTTTTAAACAGATTCTCCTTTTTAAAGATCGTATTCAGTGTTATGAATTCTATTTTACCTCTTTCAAAAGATCATTCCAAAATATTTCGGTTGACAATTCATTTTCGTTTTATACACTTTAATTGTTTACAATATTTGCATATTAATTATTTATGTTTATATTTGCTAATAACCTATAACTTATAAAATAAAACGTTATGAAATCAAGTTTTCTTTATTGGGTAAACTTGTTGGTTATTTCTATTTTTGCCTTCAGTACGACAGGCTGTAGCGATGACGACAACAAGAATGAAATTTATCCTCCTTCTCTTACCTTAGAGGCAGGAGAAACGACAGAAACAACGGTATCTTTTACTATGATACCGAAGTATGCAGATGAAATGGCTTATCTCCTCGTAAAAAAAGAAGCAACAGCCCCTAGTCTCGATCAGATTTTTTCAGAAGGGACCAATTATGCAGCTACTGAAAATGCAAAAGTCACAGTTAAAGATCTGGAAAGGAATACCAAATACCAGGTATATGCGGCCTCCAAAAGCGGGGAACTAAAAAGTGAAGTTGCTTCACTCGAATTACAGACGGGAGACTACACCCAACTCATCACGCTACTGGAGAAAGGTAAAAACTATTATTCTTACCATATCAAAACGACAGCAGCTAATACGCCGGTGCTTCATTTAGGCGTCGAAAAAGATTTACTCGATTTTTTCTTGGAAGACTTAACGGACGAAACGGAAATCGAAGCTATGAAGCAAGATATTCTGGTGAATTTTGGATATCATGGTACAGGAGAAAAAACCTATACGCTGAAAGACGGGGAAATAGATCCCGATAATAATGCTACCCTGGAAGTTCTGGCAGGTATTCCTCAAGTCATTTTAGCGGTAGAAACCGATGCAGAGGGGAATGTAACCGGCAAAACTTCGACGATCGAATTTACAACGGAAACTCCTGGCACGGCTCCTTACAACATTACCATCGAAGTATTCGAAATAAAACCTACCACAGCCCGCATTGTATGTACTCCCGAACAAGGCATTATCTATTTTTATCAGGTATTATTCAAAAAAGAAGTAGCAGACCAATTTATAGCAGAAAAAGGAGCCGATGCCTTCCGGGCTTATATTCTGAACAGCGGCGATCGTTGTGATGAAGGTATAGACGACTTTGTATGGACAAAACTTTCTCCGGATACAGATTATGTCATGTACCTCATCGGAATAGATGCAAACGGCGATCAAGTGCAAGTAAATAAAGAATTCCGTACAGAAAAAGAAGCTAGTGGCGACAATATCGTATTAGACAGGGCATTAAAAGTTTTATATTGGCCGGGTAATTATTATGTAGAATTCGGGGACTGCGAAATGGCCATTGACGCAGATAATCGTTTTTACCCCGCTGACGGAGGTGCAGGTAACTGGGTGGTGATTGACTGTTATGGTAGCGAATCTACCGACCCGAACCTTCCGATCTTCCCGACAGGAACTTATACGTTAGACCCGAACAATACCTTTGCCACGGGAACATGCAGCCAAAAATACACCTGGGCGAATTCCTGGGATGCCGCCGGTACAGTCTCCAGTATTGATTTCGCTTCCGGAAGCATCACGGTCACCCAAAACGGAGGAAATTATCAAATTACGATGCAGTTTGTCAGCGACGAAGGCTCTCATTTCAAATGTAGTTATAACGGACCACTTACTTTTGCAGCAGGAGCTTCCCTTTCTACAACATGGAGTAAATTTACAGCTCTCACAAACGGATCTTATCGCTTTAGCCGCGATATGCAAACACATTTAAATGTACCCAAATACCAACAACACAGTACTTCTGCTGTTTCTATAAAAGAGCAATTAAAAGCTGAATTCAAAAAGAAATAAACATTTTTACTAAATCCTTAAAAAACTGCCGGAGGTCCGGCAGTTTTTTTTATCGCTGCAAAATGTTGCAACTCACTTTTTAGAATCAGATCAGGCGTTTCCCTTCAGACGAGCAGCTCGTTAACGGGTACCCTTAGCATGTTGATAAGCGAATCTTCGATTGGGATGAAAGGTATGGTTTCATTTCAAGATTAAAATTTTAACCGGAATGAACGAAGTTCAGCCAATCGGCAGGAAACCGATCACCAAGGTAAATCTATTTAAATCTACCGTCTTTCGAGTTTCTATTTATACAAAAATGGAGTCCTTTACAGAACTCCATTTATCTTCAGGCTTGCGTCAGGTCCAACCTTCCAGTCAATCAAATATTTCCTGATTTAAAGCGTTTTATTATTTACCATTCATCATCCTGATCCCAGTTTTCAACTCCGGGTTCAAATGAATATGTAGAGGTTCTCATCGACAAGTTCATACTTGGGCTGCTATTAGCACCCCCCAAAGTAACCCAACCAAATCCATTTTGAGTAAAACCAACACCGGCTTGTCTCAACTGTCCGCCCGGGAAATTAGAAACCTCATTCCATCTTCCTTCGGCATGATCATAAGGATTAAACTCCCAACAGTCACTTAACAAACTCAGGCGGGAACCTGTAGCCAAGTGGATACGTGTAGTTGCTTCTGAATCAGCCCCTGTCACAAAAGAAACAGCGTAAGCGCGGGGAAGCATTCCGTAATCATTGTCATAACTCCGGCCGTCCAGATCTTTTAAAGGATCCAACAGGCTCCACCAGGTATCAGAAGTCGCGCCGGCAAACGGCGTAAATTTAATAAAATCTGTCGGATAGGTACCGGCATCATCTACACCTGTAAATATATAGGCCGTACTCCCTACCACTGCTACGCAAGCGCCTTCTCTCTTATCCCCATATACGCCAATTTGCTTCCAGGTATCTGTTTGTGTATCGTATTCCCACCAATCTTTAAAAGATCCTTTAGGATTACGTCCCTCATTATTACTTCCGAAACAAACATACCCTTTTCCTGTAGAACCATTCGGACTGGGAACATAAAAACCGGTTGCATAACGACGTTGTTCACCCGGGAAATCACCTAATTTAGTCCATTGAGATCCCCGTCCAGCGCTAGGATCAAATCTATAAAAATCGGAAAAATATTCCGGTTGTTCGGTACCGTAACGATTATTATTAGCGGCATACCCTAAACCTACATACCCGTATTTTCCGTCAGAAAAAGCGACTGCTCCGTAACGGGCCTTCGCCCCTGCCGGAAGTGTATCGACTTCTTCCCAGTTGAGTGTTTCATTAAAAGCCCAAAAATCCTTTAATTCAACCTGATTAGTATTTACACCAGTACCTATATATACTGCATTACCAATCTTAAAACTAACTGCACCGATCCGCCCTGCTCCACCAAAAGCTTGTTCTTTTCTCCAGTTACCTCTCTTCTCGTCATTGGAATGACAAGCACCCACCAATAGCATCAGAACAACCAAAAAACATAGATTTCTTACCGTTTTCATAAACATTTGCTATTTCATTATTTATTTTATAATATTATTTTACCCTTTTTCGTCCTGGCTTTCCAGACCCCTTCACTTTCAGTTATTTCTTATGTAAAACATGGGCAAAACTACACAATTTATATACAAATCCAATAAAAAATCTATTAAATTACGTTTCAAAATTCTATAATTCCTGTAATCACAAATTAAAATACCTTTACTGTATCATATTTTTAGAAAATAATTTTACCTTCGCCCTTTGATTATATGCAATATCATAAATATGAAAAATATCATTCTTATTTGTTTTGTAATCATTTATTGTTCGTGTACCAATGATGTCACTTCTATCGGGCACGATTTGATTTATGATGAAGATTTTGTTGCGGTTGAACGATTTCCGATCACTCAAACGTCTACTGTCAAACTAGACTCCTTTGCAACTTCTACAGGTTCTTATACATTGCTGAAAAATTTAATGGTAGGTTCTGCAAAAGACCCGTTTTCAGGCAGAACCACCGTTACTCCTTATTTTGAAATTGTGCCTTACGGAGGTACTGAGATTAAAAATACCTATGGATACGATTCCATCACGTTTAATTTCAGTTATTCCGGAAGTATCTGGGGGGATACGACCGCTATTCAAACATATTCCGTACATCAGTTAAAAGAGAACCCGGTCCCCAATTCAGAAACAGACTTATTGTACAATATTTCTACAGTAGAATACCATCCTGAAGTCTTAGGTACTTTCGATTTATTGCCCAGTAAAAGAAATCTTCAAAAATTATATTTCCGTTTAGAC
>ULWN01003147.1_pt1 | contig 11143 bp, 6 predicted proteins | sample 1960371 | NCBI WGS metagenome assembly ULWN01 (sample SAMEA4835813, study PRJEB28245) | human gut metagenome | biome: gut microbiome; material: fecal sample | place: Denmark | collected 2008 | reverse complement strand
CGTTCTCGCCCTTTAAGTAGCCGTAGGCGTTCTCACCCTTGACCATGACCGTCGCGCTCTTGAGACCGGCCTCGTCGCCGTCGAGATAGTCGAGCATCTCGAATTCAAAGCCGTGCTTGTTCGCCCACTGCATGTACATGCGGTAGAGCATCTGCGCCCAGTCCTGCGCCTCGGTGCCGCCCGCGCCGGCGTGGAACGTCAAAATGGCGTTGCAGTTGTCGTATTCGCCGGAGAGGAGCGTCGTGAGTCGCGCCTGCTCCACATCGGCTTCGAGCTTTTTGTAGCCCTCTTCGAGCTCGGGCAGCAGGCTCGCGTCGTCCATCTCCGTGCCCATGTCGATCAGCGCAAGCAGATCGTCGCGCGTGGAAACGAGCTTTTCGTAGCGGTGGATCTTATTCTGGAGCTGCTTGGAGCGCATCTGGTTTTTCTGCGAGCGTTCCAGATCGTTCCAGAAGCCGTCCTCGTGGGCCTCCAGCTCGAGGCGCTTGAGCTCCTGGCGGGCCTGCTCGATCTCCAATGCCTTGAAGAGGTTTTCAAACGTTTCGTCCATTGCGAGCAGCTTCTGCTTGTAGGAATCGTATTCGATCACAGCCATGGCGTTCTCTCTCCTTTTCGTTGTTCCTTCATTAGCCGAAAAAGTATATCACACACGCCGGACAAAGGCAAGAAAAAATCCGCTCTCCGGGACAAAAAATCCCGTGGGAACGGCCTTTTTGCGCTTTTCCGGCCATAAAAACAAAAAAGCCACGCTCTCGCGTGGTCGTACAAAAGGGATCTCAGCGCTCGCTGACGATCTGCTTGGTGTTGCCGAAGATCATGTCGTCAACATCCTGCTTGATGAACTTGTCGAACATATTGTGTTTCACGCTCCTTTCTCTCTCCAATTTCAGTTTATATGATAGCCGCGAAAAAAGCAAATTTCAATCGTCAGTATTCATGGTTTTAACCAAAAAGTTAACAGATATTTCATGCAAGTTGCTGAATGAGGACTTGCATTTTCGAGACCGACACTTTATAATAGGCTAAAAGCTTATTTTTGAAACGGAGGACGCGCAGGATGGCGGCTTTTGTTACATTTGAAGATGTTTCCAAGGTTTACCGCAGCGGCGAGGTGGAGATCCGCGCGGTGGATCATATCAGCTTTACGATCGAAAAGGGAGAGTTCTGCGTCATCGTCGGCCCGTCCGGCGCGGGCAAGACGACGGTTTTGAACATGCTCGGCGGTATGGACGCCTGCTCAGGCGGCACCATCACGGTCGACGGCACGCGCGTGAGCGGCTTCAACGCCCGCCAGCTCACGACTTACCGCCGCCACGACATCGGTTTCGTCTTTCAGTTCTACAATCTCGTCGGCAACCTCACCGCGCTTGAAAACGTGGAGCTTGCCGCGCAGATCTGCAAAAACCCGCTCGACGCGGCGACGGTTTTGGACGAGGTCGGCCTTGCCAAGCGTGCGAACAACTTTCCCGGTCAGCTCTCCGGCGGCGAGCAGCAGCGCGTGGCGATCGCCCGCGCGCTGGCGAAGAACCCCAAGCTCCTTTTGTGCGACGAGCCGACGGGCGCGCTCGACTATGTGACGGGCAAGCAGATCTTAAAGCTCTTGCAGGATACCTGCCGGGAAAAGGGTGTGACGGTCGTGGTCATCACGCACAACAGCGCCATCACGCCGATGGCCGACCGCGTGATCCACATCAAAAACGGCACGGTGGAGAGCATGCAGCTCAATGAGAATCCTGCAAGCGTGGAGAGCATCGAATGGTAACAGCAAAGCAAGCAAGAAAGGGGGCGGCGCAATGAAAAATGCAATGCAGAAGGACTTCTGGCGCGAGATCGGCCATACGCGCAGCCGCTTCTTCTCCATCATGATCTTGGTTGCGCTGTCGGTCGCGTTCCTTTCGGGACTCAAGGCAACGGCGCCGGATATGAAGCACACGGGCGACGACTATCTTGATTCCCTGCACTTAGCCGACATTCAGGTGCTTTCGACCCTTGGCCTGACCGATGAGGATATTGCCGCGCTGCGCGCGCAGGATAAGATCGAGGACGCCGAGGGCGAATACGTCATCGACGCGTTTGCCTCGTCCGATTCGCTCGATGCGGTGGTGAAGGTCCTCTCCCTCACAGATCGCGGCATCAGCGATGTGCTGCTGCGCGAGGGGCGCATGCCCGAGCGTGCGGACGAGTGCGTGGTGGAGGAAAATATGCTCTCGCTGATGAGCATTTCCATCGGTGATACGATCACGCTCACGCCGGGAGACGACCTTTCCGATGCGCTCGCGCAGGACACCTACACGGTGGTCGGCACGGTGCGCTCACCGGTGTACCTTGCGGTGGAGCGCGGCACGTCGACGCTCGGCAGCGGCACGGTGAAGGCGTATCTCTACCTGCCGCGCGAGGCATTTACACTCGACTACTACACGGCGGCCTATGTGCGCGTTTCGGGCGCGGAGGAGATGACCGCATTTTACGACGACTACGACGATTACATTGACGATGTGATCGACTCGCTCGAGGATTTCGGCGATGCCCGCGCGATCCTGCGCCACGACGAGCTTGTGGACGAGGCAACGGAAAAGCTCGACGATGCGCAGAAGGAGCTGGACGACGCCAAGGCGGAGGCCGACAAAGAGCTCGGCGACGCGCGCAAGGAGTTGGACGATGCGCGCAAGGAACTCGACGACGGCTGGAAGGAATACGATGACGGCAAGCAGGAGCTTGCCGATTCGCGCACGAAGCTCGACGATGCCAAAGCCGAGCTGGAGGACGGCGAGCAGGAATACGCCGACGGCGTGAAGAAATACGATCAGGCTGTGCGCGACTATGAAAAGGGTCAGAAGGACTATGCCGACGGCGTGAAGGACTATGAAAAGGGCGCGCAGCAGCTTGCTGATGGTGCAGATGAGCTGGAAGCCGGCAAGGAAAAGCTGGACGAGGGGCAAAAGCAGCTCGACGCATTGGGCAATACCGTGGCGGGTGCGCTGCAAAACGATCCGAACTATGCCGGCGTGACCGGCGGGACGATCATCGACGAGCTTGGCCGCGGCGATGAAAATACTGCCGCAGCCACCGACGCGGCGCTCGACAAAATGCGCGCGCAGCTTGAAGGCGGCATCGCGCAGGCGCAGCAGGGCCTTGCGAAGATCGACGCGGGGATCGAGCAGTGCGATGAGGTCCTTGCGCAGATCGACGCAGCACTGGCGGCGCTGGGGGAGGATCAGTCTGAGCAGACGGCCGCGCAGCGCGCGAAACTGGAGCAGCAACGCGCGGATACGGTGGCTCAGCGCAGCGCCCTTGTGCAGCAGCGCGGCAAGGTCAGCGCGCAGCTCAGCGAGCTGCAAAGTCAGCTCGCCGCTCTCAGCACCGTCAGCTCCGGCAGCATCGCCGCAAACAAGCAGCAGCTCGATCAGGGGCGCGCGGACTATGAAAGCGGCAAGCAGCAGCTCAGCGCGGGCTACCGCGACCTGCGCGACGGCAAGAAGGAACTCGACAAGGCGAAAAAAGAGCTGGACGAGGCGCCGCAGAAGCTCGCCGACGCGAAGCAGGAGCTTGCCGACGCGCGCAAGGAGCTGGACGACGGCTGGAAGGAATACTACGACGGCGAAGAAAAATACGCCGACGGCGAAAAGGAACTGGCCGACGCCTACCGCGAGCTGACAGACGGCGAAAAGGACTACCGCGAAGGACTGCGCGAGTATGAGGACGGCAAGGCGGAGGCCGACGAGAAGATCGCCGATGCGGAGGAAAAGATCGCCGACGCGCGCCGCAAGGTCGCGGACATTGAAAGCTGCGAGTGGTATCTCTTCAGCCGCAGCTATAACCCCGGCTATACGGGCTATGGGCAGGACGCCGAGCGCATGGCGAATCTTGCCAGCGTCTTCCCGGTGATCTTCTTCCTTGTGGCGGCGCTCGTGTGCCTCACAACGATGACGCGCATGGTCGAAGAGCAGCGCGTGCAGATCGGCTCTTTGAAGGCGATGGGCTACAGCGGCCTTGCCATCTCCCGCAAGTATCTGCTCTACGGGCTTCTGCCGAGCCTGACCGGCGGCGTGTTCGGCCTTGTCATCGGCTATATCCTCTTCCCGAAGATGATCTTTACGGCCTATCAGATCATGTATCAGATGCCGAACATCGAGCTGCGCGCCTACGGCGGGATCTCCGCCTATTCGCTGCTTGCGGCAGTGGCATGCACCACGCTCGCCACGCTCTGGGCCTGCCTTGCCACGCTGCGCGAAACGCCGGCGAGCCTGATGCGCCCGCGCACGCCGAAGGCGGGCAAGCGCGTGTTCCTTGAGTACATCAAGCCCCTGTGGAGAAAGATGTCCTTCACCCATAAGGTGACGGCGCGCAACCTCTTCCGCTACCAGAAGCGCTTTTGGATGACGGTCATCGGCATCGGCGGCTGCACCGCGCTCATCATCGCGGGCTTCGGCATGCGCTCGTCGCTCCTCTTTACGATGTCGCGCCAGTATGACGATCTGTTCCATTACTCCGCGCAGGTGACGCTTTCGAGCAATGTACTGCCGGAGGAGCGGCAGGCGGTGGAGGATTTCCTCGCGGGTGACTCCCACGTTGTGAATGACGTTCCCTGTACGGCGTCCTCTGCCACAGTTATTACATCGAGCTATTCGACCACCGCCTATGTTGAGGTGATGGAAGCAGGCGAGATCGGCAAGGTCATTGATCTGCTGGACTACAAGACCGGCGAGCCAATCACCATGGAGGATACCGGCGTGTACATCGACCAGAAGCTCTCCGAGCTTTTGAAGGTCTCGGTGGGCGACACGTTCTTCCTTGACGGCGATGCGCGCGGGGACGTGACGGTCGCGGGTATTTATGAGCATTACACGGGGCATTTCATCTATATGACGCCCTCGTACTATGAACAGACGCTCCACGCCGATAGCGAGCCGAACGCCTATCTCATGAACTTTACAAGCGACGATACCGACACCTGCAACGCGATCTTTGAAAAGCTGCTCAGCATGAACGGCGTTGTGACGACCTCGCGCATGCGCGACACGCAGGACACCTACATGCACAGCATGGAGCGCGTGGACTTCGTTGTGGTCATTATCATTCTGGCAGCGGCGGCGCTGGCGATGGTCGTGCTCTTCAACCTTTCGAACATCAACATCACCGAGCGCCAGCGCGAGCTTGCCACGATCAAGCTGCTGGGCTTTTACGACAAGGAAGTTTCGGCCTATGTCTACCGCGAGAACATCGTGCTCACGGTGTTCGGTATCCTCATGGGCTGCTTCATGGGTCACTGGCTGCACATTTACCTTGTCCGCTCGACGGAGATCGACCTTATGATGTTCGGGCGGCAGACGGCGCCGTCGGCCTACGTGTACGCCGCGATCCTGACGATGCTCTTCTCCGTCCTTGTCAATGTGCTTGCGCATTTCAAGATGAAGAAGATCGACATGGTCGAGAGTCTCAAGAGCGCGGAATAAATTTCTTGTTTCGCGGCAGTGCATTGTGCTACAATAAAGGGCGGCAAAAAGCTGCCCTTTACTATTGTCGAAAAAGCGGCATGCCGCTTTTTCGAGGAGAATTCGCTGCGCTTCGTGCCTTGCCACCCGCAGGGCGGCTGCGACACGCGCTCCGCGCAAAGTGTTTTCTGCCACGCACGTGTCGCGGCAGAAAACGGATTTGAATTGATTGCGTGCCGTGCGCGGCACGCAACTCTGCGAGGTTTTTTGGCTTATAGCCTCCTTATAGATTGGAGTTCCCATGGTGAGACAAAGAAAAAAACATCATTTCTGGCGCAACCTGCTCATTTTGATCGTGCTGTTCGGCATTTACCTCTGCTGGGGCAACAGCAGCATCGAGACGGACGAGGTTACGTTCCCCTCGGGTACGCTGCCCGCGGGCTTTGACGGCTGCCGCATCGTGCACTTAAGCGACCTGCACGGAAAATATTTCGGCAAGGACAATGAGCGCCTTTACGCGGCGGTCGCTGCCGCGCAGCCGGAGTATATCTTCGTGACGGGCGATCTCGTTGACCGCGGGACAGAGGAACCGAACACCTACGCCGCGGAAGTCGGCGCGGCGCTCTCGGCCATCGCACCGACATATTACGTCACGGGCAACCACGAGTGGGGACATGGCACTGCCGCCGTGCGCGCGCTCAAGAGCACGCTGCGCGAGAGCGGCGTGACGGTACTCTCCAACGAATTTGTGCCTCTCACGCGAAACGGCGATACCATCGTGCTCGCGGGCATCGACGATCCGAACGGCTACGCCGATCAGGAGACGCCGTACGAGCTTGCCCAGGAGATCTACGCCGCCTGCGGCGACCCCTTCTGGCTGCTGCTGGCGCACCGCAACGACCGCTTTGCGCGGGAATACAGTCTCCTCGGCGCGGACTTAACGATCTCCGGTCACGGCCACGGCGGCATCTGGAGATTTCCGTTTACCGATGGGGTGTTCGGCACGCAGAGAAACCTCTTCCCCACGCACACGGCGGGCTTTTATTCAGACAACGGCGCGTCCGTCTTTGTCAGCCGCGGGCTCGGCAATTCGCCGAAGATCGTACCGCGCATTCTGAATCGGCCGCAGGTCGCGGTCATCACACTGGAAAGGGGCTGAGAACATGCGTGAATTTCACGCCGGAAGCTACGACGTTGCCGTCATCGGCGCGGGACACGCGGGCATCGAGGCATCTCTTGCCTGTGCGCGCCTCGGCATGAAAACGGTGTGCTTCACCATCAACTTAGACGCGGTGGGCAACATGCCCTGCAACCCCGCCATTGGCGGCACGGGCAAGGGCCATCTCGTGCGTGAGCTCGACGCCCTCGGCGGCGAAATGGCAAAGGCGGCGGACTTGGCCTGCATTCAATACCGCATGCTCAACCGGGGCAAGGGTCCCGCCGTCTGGTCGCTGCGCGCGCAGGCTGACCGGCGGCGCTACCAGAGCGTGATGAAGCACACGCTCGAGCGGCAGGAAAATCTTTTGCTGCGTCAGGCGGAGATCGTCGATCTTCGCGTGGAGGACGGGCATGTCTCCGCCGTCGTGACCGAAACGGGCGGCGTTTACGCGGTCAAAGCCGTTATTCTCTGCTCGGGGACATTTTTGGACGGGCGCACGATCGTCGGCGAATGTGTGCGCGAGAGCGGCCCGGACGGAATGCACGCCTCGCTGACGCTGGCGGAAGCCCTCAGGAAGCTCGGCCTTCCCCTGCGCCGCTTCAAGACCGGCACGCCGCCGCGCGTGAACGCGCGCAGCGTCGATTTTTCGCAAATGGAAGTGCAGACGGGCGATGAAGCGCCCCTGCCCTTCTCGTTTTCGACGCAAACGCCGCCTCAAAATCAGGTGGTCTGCTACTTAACGTATACCAGCGAGGAGACGCACCGCGCCATCCGCGAAAACCTGGATCGGAGCCCCATCTACTCGGGTGTGATCGAGGGCGTCGGCCCGCGCTATTGCCCGAGTATCGAGACGAAGATCGTCCGCTTTCCCGATAAGCCCCGCCACCAGCTCTTCATCGAGCCGATGGGGCTTGACACGGAGGAACTTTACATTCAGGGTTTTTCCTCTTCCATGCCCGAGGAGGTGCAGATTGAAATGCTGCACTCGGTCAAGGGCCTTGAGCACGCGGAGATGATGCGCCCGGCCTACGCCATCGAATATGACTGCATCGACCCGACCGCGCTCTACCCGACGCTTGAATACAAGCACATTTCGGGCCTGTACGGCGCGGGACAGTTCAACGGCTCGTCGGGCTATGAGGAGGCGGCGGTGCAGGGCTTTGTCGCGGGTGTGAACGCCGCACGGAAAATCAAGGGCGAATCGCCCTTCATCTTAGGCCGCGAGCAGGCCTATATCGGCACGCTCATCGATGACCTTGTGACCAAGGGCACGAACGAGCCCTATCGCATGATGACGAGCCGCAGCGAATACCGCCTGATCCTGCGGCAGGACAACGCCGACGAGCGCCTTGCGCCCATCGGTCATGAGCTTGGGCTTGTGAGTGACGAAGCGCTGCAAAAGGTCAATGATAAATACGACGCGGTGCGCCGCGAGATCAAGCGCCTCGAGCACACGGGCGTAGGCGCGTCCGACGCGCTCAACGCGCTTCTGAGCGCGCGCGGCACGGCGGAGGTGCGCGACGGCAGTCCCCTCATCGCGCTGCTGCGCCGCCCACAGCTCACCTATGACGACCTGCGCGATTTTGATGCGGGCTGCCGCGCCTTCCCGCCCGCACTCGCCGAGAGCGTGGAGATCGCCGTCAAGTACGAGGGCTACATCCGCCGCCAGATGGCGGAGGTCGCGGAGTTTGCGCGCCTGGAGCGCCGCGCCATTCCCGAGGATATCGATTACGCGAAAATCGACGGTCTCCGTCTGGAGGCGCGCGAAAAGCTCGCCGCCATCCGCCCACAGAATCTGGGGCAGGCGGGGCGCATCTCGGGCGTCAGCCCGGCAGACATCGCGGTGCTGATGCTCTATATTACTTCAAAAACGCGGGACTGAGTCCCGCGTTTTTGAGAGGGGATTGCAGCCCGCTGCACGCAGAAGTTGCCCGCCTTGGCGGGCAATTTCCACACTTGCACTGAGAGGTGTAAATCGACACGCACCTGTCGCGGCGATTTACGATCAAAATCATTTCGAGCCTGCGGGCTCGAAACTCTGCGAGGCTTTTAACCCTTATATACGAAAACAGGTGGTCGCTGCGTTGGCAGCGGCCGCCTGTTTATGTTTGGGGTTTTACTTTTTACCGAATTTAGTGAAGAGTGTGACCAGTACGGTGATGAGTCCCATCACGGCGAAGATGCCGAGCATTCCCTGCCCCGTGATGAGCAGCGCGATCTCAAGATTTGTCATAGTGCGTTCCTCCTTACCCTAAAAGCTGCGGCACGAGATTGAGGATCATGCCGCCTGCGAGCACCGATGCGATCTGACCGGCGACGTTCGCGCCGACGGCGTGCATCAGCAGGTGGTTGGTGCAGTCCGCCTCCTGCCCCATCTTCTGGATGACGCGCGCGGACATCGGGAAGGCCGAGATACCGGCCGCGCCGACCATGGGGTTCACCTTGTTCTTGCAGAAGAGGTTCAGAAGCTTTGCAAACATCACGCCCGCGATGGAGTCAAAGACGAAGGCGACAAGACCCAGCGCCATGATGATGAGCGTTTTGAGATTGACGAACTGGTCGGCCTGCATCGAAAACGAGATCGTGATGCCGAGCAGGAGCGTGATGAGGTTCGCCAAATCGTTCTGCGCCGTCTGGGAAAGACGCTCCAAGCAGCCGCACTCACGGAGCAGGTTGCCGAACATCAGAAAGCCCACAAGCGAGACGGACATCGGCGCGATGAAGCCCGCGATGATCGTGACCATGATGGGGAAGCAGATGCGCAGCGTGCGGGAAACATGCTTGGGGTTATACGGCATGTGCATCGCACGCTCTTTTTTCGTCGTGACGAGCTTGATGGCGAACGGCTGGATGATCGGCACGAGCGCCATGTACGAGTACGCCGCCACCGCGATGGGGCCGATATAATTAGAGTGTAAGACCTGTGAAACAAGGATCGACGTCGGGCCGTCCGCCGCGCCGATGATGCCGATGGAGGCTGCGTCCTTCAAGTCAAAGCCCAGCATGACCGCCGCGATCATCGCAAAGAAGATGCCGAACTGCGCCGCCGCGCCGAAGAGGAACATCTTCGGGTTTGAAAGCAGCGGGCCGAAGTCGATCATCGCGCCGATGCCGATGAACAGCAGCAGCGGCAGCGCTTCGCTCGCTTCGATCGTCGTTTCAAAGAGCCACTGGATGATGCCCTGGCTCTCGCCGACGCCCGCGACCATCTGATTGAGAACGCCGGACATCGGCAGGTTCACGAGGATCGCGCCGAAGCCCATCGGCAGCAGAAGCGAGGGCTCATAGTCCTTTTTGATGGCGAGATAGATGAGCAGCGCGCCCACCACATACATCACGCACTGCTGCGGTGTGACCGCGCGGATGCCGTCAAGCAAAAACTCCATGCTGTAAACACTCCTTATACTCAGTCGGTTTTGGTAGCCGGACAAAAGAAAAAAGACCTCTACCGCGGGCGCCGCCCGGGGTAAAAGTCTTGCCATTTCGCAAGCAGACCGGGGAAACTTTCCCGCGATGACGATCTGCTCAACGCCCGTGGGCGCCGGCTACTCCCTTTTTTCCGTGCTGCAAAAGGTATCACATTTTTTTTGCGCTGTCAAGCGCTCACGGGCGTATTTTGCCGTAGTTTACAAGTTTTTACTCCAAATTTACGTCTTTTTCTGCCCCGAGAGCGCCGCGGTGGGGTTGACAAAGCCAAAAAAAGCCGATATATTACTACTGCATTATGAAATATGCGTGGATGAGGACAAGTTAGCCCCTCCCCCGCGGCAAAGAGAACCGCCGTTTTGGTGAAAGGCGGGACGCGGCAGGGTCGAATATCACCTCGGAGCAGCCGGACTGAACTTTAAGTAAGGCCGGACGGGTGCGACCGTTATATCGCAGCATTTGAGCGGCTGTGCAAAACACAGCAAGAAGAGTGGTACCGCAGAGGTCAGCGCCTTTGTCTCTTTATGGGACAGGGTGCTTTTATTTTTTGCGGTCGCGGCAAAAATGATTTAAGCACAAGCTTGAAGAGAACAAAATTCATATAAATGTAAGGAGACGCAACATGGATTACAAAAGCACGCTGAATATGCCCAAGTCCGGCTTCCCGATGCGCGCGGGTCTTCCCAAGCGCGAGCCTGAGATGCTCAAGCACTGGGAGGAAATGGACCTCTACAACCTCATGCTCAAAAAGAACGAGGGCAAGCCCCGCTTCGCCCTGCACGACGGCCCTCCGTTCTCCAACGGCGGATTGCACATGGGTCACGCGCTCAACAAGTCCCTGAAGGACTTCATCACCCGTTCCTACGCGATGCGCGGCTACTACACGCCCTATATCCCCGGCTGGGACAACCACGGCATGCCCATCGAGAGCGCCATCATCAAGCAGAACAAGCTCAACCACAAGGCCATGCCCGTTTCCGCCTTCCGCTCCGCCTGCCACGAGTTCGCCCAGCACTATATCGACGTGCAGATGGAGGGCTTCAAGCGCATCGGTGTGCTGGGCGACTGGGAGCACCCCTACAAGACCATGGATCCCGGCTTTGAGGCCGAGGAGGTCAAGGTCTTC